>Ga0116170_10000063_pt1 | contig 95481 bp, 82 predicted proteins | sample AD_JPNHW1_MetaG_FD_89797 | JGI IMG/M metagenome (GOLD analysis project Ga0116170, IMG submission 89797) | Active sludge microbial communities of municipal wastewater-treating anaerobic digesters from Japan - AD_JPNHW1_MetaG | ecosystem: Engineered > Bioreactor > Anaerobic > Digestate | place... | reverse complement strand
GATCAGGCTGATCGCTCATCGATCCAAGTTTCTCATTTGTGCCATCCCGCGGGAAAGGCCTTCGCACCGGCGCTACAAAGTAGCGGGGGCTCGGAAACCACCCACACATTTCCGTGAAGAGCCAAAAAACGATGTCGTCATTGGAAGCCCACATTCCCGAGCTCGCCCAGGACGCCGTGCGTCGCGCGTATCTGCAGGCTCTGACCACCAGTGGCCAAGTCATCGAAGCCGTCGAAGGCCAGTTGGTCGCGACCTCCGCGGACGGCAACCAAAAGGTGATCTGCTCCTTGGAGAACAAGCCGGTACCTGTCAGCCTTGGAGCGCGCCGCGTCCGAAAGCGCGCTGGATGAGCGAGTTCAGCGACATGACCGCAATTTCCGACAACCGGTTCACGGGTAAGCTGTCCGAAACCGAGATTTCATCCGCGGCGCAGCACCGTGAGAAACACCGATCATGTCCGACAGGCCCCGTCCGGAACGATTGACCCAAAACCGCGTGATCGGGTTGTTCACCGACCCCACGCGCCCCGACAACCTCGGCTACCGCTACCTGGGCGACTGGAGCCGTCGCGAGACCAATCGTTGCGTCGAAGCTGAAGAGCTGAAGAAAAACCTCCGAGATCGCGGCTACAACGACGCCCAGATTTCGGCAGCTCTCCTGCGTCTCCAGTCGGCGATCGAAACCACCGGGGTCACGCCCTACCAGGCGAACCTGCGCACCTACCAACTCCTGCGCTACGGGATCCAGGTCCAAACGACCATGGAACGCCACCACGACACGGTCCATCTGATCGATTGGGATCATCCCGAGCGCAACGAGTTCGCCCTGGCCGAGGAAGTCACCCTCAAGGGCCAGCACGACCGCCGCCCCGATATTGTCCTCTACATCAACGGCATCGCCGTCGCGGTTCTGGAGCTCAAGCGCGCTTCGGTGGATGTTGTGAACGGAATCCGTCAACTGGTCACCAACCAGGAAGAAATCTTCCACCAGGGATTCTTCAGCACGATCCAGCTGGTGTTGGCGGGAAGCGACTCCCAGGGTTTGCGGTACGCCACCGTGGGGTCTCCGGAGCAATTCTTCGTGGAATGGAAGGACGATTCCGCGACCGATGCATCGACACGCGCCCGCGGTGCTCTGCTCGATGGTCCGCTCTCCAAGATGTACAGCAAGGCGACACTTCTTGACCTGATCCGGAACTTCGTGATCTTCGACGCGGGCCGCAAAAAGGTGCCGCGCCAACACCAATACCACGCCATCAAGGCGGCCCAAATTCGCATCGCCAAACGCGAAGGCGGCGTGATCTGGCACACCCAAGGAAGCGGCAAGAGCATCCTGATGGTGCTCCTGGCCAAGTGGCTGATCGAACACGACCCGGATGCCCGTATCCTGATCGTCACCGACCGCGACGAGCTGGACAAGCAGATCACGGGAGTCATGCGCAACACCGGGTTGGTTGGGACAGAAACTGGTTCACCGCGCATCACCAGTCGCTCCGAGTTTCTACAGAAGATTGGCGACAGCACGCCGCAGATCCTGTGCGCCCTGTTGCACAAGATCGACCCGTCCGATCTCGAGGGCCCACCGCCAAGCATCCACGGCAAGTTCTACGTGTTCGTGGACGAATGCCACCGCACCCAAAGCGGCGACATGAACCGGCAGCTCAAGCGCTGGTTCCAAGGCGCCATCTTCGTCGGATTCACGGGAACTCCTCTGCTGCGCAAGGACAAGACCACCACTCGCGACACCTTCGGGACCTACATCCACACCTACAAGTTCCACCAAGCCGTGGCCGATCGCGTGATCCTGGACCTCAAATACGAACCCCGCGACGTTCCGCAGAGGATCACCTCCCAGGCGATGATCGACCGGTGGTTCGAGCAGAAGACCCGCAATCTGAACAGCTTCCAGAAAGCTTTGGTGCGCAAGCGCTGGGCGACCATGGAAGAGCTCATGAGTTCGGCCGAGCGGAAGCAACGGATCGTGGCCAGCATCATCGACGATTTCGGCCTCAAGCCGCGATTGAACAACGACCGGGGAACGGCGTTGTTGGTGGCTGCTTCCATCTACGATGCCTGCCATTACTTCCGCTTGTTCCAGAACACGCCATTCGGCCAATATTGTGGGATCGTCACTTCGTTCGAACCCAACCCCAGCGCCATCGCCCAGGAACCGCAAAACAGCGACGAGCGCTACAAGTTCGACACCTACACCAAGTACGTGCTCAAGGCGGGTCAGACCACCGCGAAGTACGAAGAAATGTCAAGCAGCAGTTCATCGACGAACCCGCGAACCGGAAGCTCCTGATCGTGGTGAGCAAGCTTTTGACAGGTTTCGACGCGCCCAGTTGCACCTACATCTACCTGGACAACGAACTGCGCGACCACAACCTGTTCCAGGCCATCTGCCGCACCAACCGGCTCGATGGTCCCGACAAGGACTACGGCTACATCGTCGACTTCAAGGAGCTTTTCGGAAAGGTGGAACAGGCGATCGCCGTCTACAGCTCCGACGAACTGGACATCGACAGCGACGAATGCCCAGGCGATGGCAACGTCCACATGAAGAACTGGGTGGCTGAAGGGCGCCACAAGTTGGACGAATTCCGCGAGGCGCTGCGCTACCTGTGCGAGCCGGTACCACCTCCGCGCGAGGTGGAGCAGTACCTGCAGTATTTCTGCGGCGACGCCTCGGATCCGGACGCGCTGCTGAACACAGAACAACTTCGCGTCTCGTACTACAAGACCGTCGCGCAGTTCGTGCGGGCGTATTCCGACATCTCGCAAAATCTGTCCGAAGCGGGGTACTCAGACTCGCAGATCGCCGAGTTGCAGCGGGAAATCGATTTCCATGTCGAGATCCGCTCGGCCATCAAGAAGCATTCCGGCGAAGAACTCGACATCAAGCCCTACGAAGCCGATATGCGGCACCTCATCAACACCTACATCCAGGCCGATCCGGCCCAGGACCTGGGAAACCTGGGAGAGTTGCCGCTCACCGATTTGATCATCAAGACCGGAATCCACGACGCCATCGCGAGAACGATGAATTCCCAAGGAAAGCTGTCCCGCAAATCAATCGCCGAAGGCGTCATCAACAACATCCGCAAGACCATCATCCGTGACCAGCTCACCGACCCGCGCTTCTACGAGCGGATGTCCAGGCTGCTGGAAGACCTGATCCGCCAGAGCCGATCGGACACCGCCACCTACGAGCAATTCCTTCGCGATGCAGAAGCCTTGGTGAGGCAACTCGCCAACAAGGAACTGGACAAGGGCATCCCGGCGATCCTGCATGGGAACCCCCAGGCGATCGCATTGTTCAACAATCTTCCGATGATCATGGATCCGGCGCGATTGGACGCTTCGGAGCCAACCTTCGATGAAACGGAGAGGTTCGCGAAACTGGCACTGGATCTGGACCGGGCCGTACGCGAGCAGGCGCAATCGGGATGGAAAGGCGATCCGACGCGCGAAGCCTTTCTGCGCAACCAGCTGTACCGGGTACTCGACCAGAATCGCCAGGCCACGACTGCGATTTTCGAAATCATCAAGAACCAACCGGGGTATTGATGGGGGAATCGTTCCGCCTGGGAGAGACCACCATCGCCGTGACTCGCAAGGACGTGAAGAACGTCCACTTGTCGGTACATCCACCCGATGGCCATGTCACGCTCGTGGCACCCAGCGGAACGCGCCTGGAAGTGGCGCGCGCCTTCGCCATCACCAAACTTCGCTGGATCCACCAACAGCAGGCGAAGCTGCGTGGACAGGCTCGCGAAACGCCACGCAAATGGGAGCGTAAGCTGGGCGTGGCCGTCCACAGCTACTACCTGCAGCGCATGAAGACCAAATGGGGAAGCTGCAACCATCGAGCTGGAAACATCCGCCTCAACACCGAGCTGGTGAAGAAGCCACGCGATCTTTTGGAATACGTCATCGTCCACGAGATGCTCCACCTGCTGGAGCCCACCCACAGCGAACAATTCCAAGCGCTGATGGACAAGCACTACCCCAGCTGGCGAGAAGCGCGAATGGAGCTGAACGAGTTGCCATTGGGAGCTGTCTGAGCCGCACCCCGGGCAAGCCCTCGAAGAGGGCAATGCCCGAACGGCGTCCGTGCGGGAACACGCGTGATCAATATCAAGTTCCGGCCCACACAAATGCCAGAAGAGCCATCGTTTTGGAAACCGTGAGCGGTGGTCAGTCCAAGATGGCATCCAGTGGAGTGCCCTTGTGCTGGGCAACCGAACGCAGAATCGCATGAAGGGTTCCCAAGCGCAATGGTTTGTGCTGGGGAATGGACAAGCGTTGCGGGGAAGGTTCGTCGGTGTCGAAGATCGCGCGGAAGCTTCACGCCAAGGCCAAAAGCTCGTCGCGAACCAAGTGCAACCGTACCCGGGCAGGGACCGGGCGATCGAAATACCAGGCCGTGACCGCATCCGTGACCGCTTCGCGCAGCTCTTCCCAGGTGTCCCCTTGGGTGAAGATCGGCTCTTGCAGGCATTCCGCCACAAAACCCCCGTCTTCCTCTTGCGTCACGCTGAAAACGAGTTCGTTCATGACCTTGAAAATACGCTAGATCCCCCTTCCCTGAGCGGTCAGCCTTCCCCTCCCTGCCCACCGGCCAGCAAAGCGACGCCGGTAATCGGCAAACCACCTCAGCCCGTCCTCTACCTCCCACCGCCCATCGATACACATCGCATTGCGAAGCACCCAAAGAACGGTGGCAGCCACACTCGGCAGTCATCCTCGCTCCCCAGCGAAGCCCACCAAGCGGCCGGAAGCTTGCCTAAGCGATGCCGCCACTTGGGGAACGACACCGCCCCTTCATCACCACACCCGGCCAGCAAAGCGCAGCCGAGCCCAAAAGCGGCCAGCGAAGCGTCGCCGCAAAAAAACTGGCTTTCCATGGCGAGATCGCCGATGGAGTCGAAGTGATCCGACCCCGACGGCGTCCGTATGGGGGACGCCGAGGGGGAGGATCGCGAGAATCCGCGGCGAGATCGCCGTGGAAAGTGGAGGCGGGGGGAATCGAACCCCCGTCCAAAGAAAGTCCTGCCTTGCCTTCTACATGCTTAGTCGGCTATTTGATCTCGCCCCTCGGGCCGCCAGTCGACGGGCTACCCAAGGAACCAGTCCAGTGAATCTCGGACCTGCACCCCGGACATGTGCAGATCCCAGCCCCCTGATTATCGACGCCCGGGACCGGAGACATATCCCGTTTGTCGCTTGCTCGTAAGGGTTAGTTACGCGGCAAGAGCGTAAGAGTAAGACTCTTCGCCTGATATTGGTTTCCAGGTTTTTAAGAGGCCACCTGGACCCTCTGCATGCCAACAAGACCGTTCCAACCCTGTCGAAACCTGATCGCCCCCCATTCGATGGACACGCCACCGAGACCCTAAGGTACGTTCCCCCCTTCCCAATCGCAAGCACCAAATCCCCCCGTGGCTGCACTAGGTTTTCCGTCCATGGAGAAACGCCCATGAGTTCCGGCCCCCTGACCTCCTCCGCCGCCTCCCAATTCGTGGAAAGCTGGGGATCGCTGGGCGTGCTTTGGGGCCTCAATCGCTCCATGGCCCGCATCCACGCCCTGTTTCTGGTGACGGACGAGCCCATCGAGCTAGACCAGGTGGCCCGCATCCTGAACATCAGTCGCGGGAACGCCAGCATGTGCCTGAAGGAGCTGCGCAACTGGGGGGTGATCCAGCGGGTGCACAAGACCGGGGATCGCCAGGACTACTACGTGGCCGAACCCGACGTCTGGACCACGTTCTACCGGATCGCCGTGGAGCGCAAGAAGCGCGAGTTCGACCCCGCATTGCACAATCTGCGGCACCTGCTGTCGGAGGGGGACTTCAGCGATTCCCCCAAGACCCAACAGCGCCTGGAAGACATGGAAGAGTTGTTTTCCACCGCCAACACCATCCTCGCATCCCTCCTGGCCAACGAAGCCGCCGGGCGCAAGGCGTTGGGACTTCTGAAGCGGATCCTCCCGAAATCCTGACTTTTTTCGCGGGACCTGTTGCTTTTCGCGTTCAAATGTTTCAGTTTATACTGAACGATCAGTTCGTTTAGGAGGTTCAAGCCATGCGAAATCAACCACCAACCAAAAGACACCGCCAAGCCGCTTGGATCCTGTTGTGGGTTGGGATCCTGTACATCCCGCTCCTGGCAGGCCACTTCGCCTTCCCGTGGCTGTTCGACTGGCAAGACCAGATGCCCCTGTTGTCGCGGGAGAACTCGGGGTTGCTGTGGTGCTTCCATGTGTGCGGGCTCTTTTGGCTGACCAGCATGGGCGTCGCCACCTTCGCGGAAGGAATCCACCGTCTGCGCCAAGGCACCGGCCTGATCGGACGCGGCCTCTGGTTATGGATGGCAGGCTTCTACTTGTTTCGGCTGGTGGTGGAAATTCCTTGCTTCGCTTGGGGCTGGGATACCATCCCCTTGTTCGTCCTCTTGACCGGACTGACCGCCGCATACCTCGCGGCATGGCGATTCCTCGGCCCCGCCACCACCACAAGCGCGTTGATGGGCCGCACCGACGCCATCGCCGCCTTGCTGCATTGACCCCCATCGATCCCCTTCGACACCGGGACCAAAACCCATGAAACGATTCCTCACCACCGACCGCGTGGGCAACATCCTACTGGCCAAAGGCATCCTGACCTTGCTGTTGGGGATCCTCCATGTGATCGGGGCCTTCACCTTCGAGGCGGCGAGCATCGCCGGAGCTGGCACCGCCACACTGCGTCGGGACTACCTGATCTGGTTCGGCGGCGTCGGCTTCTTCATCCTCTTTCTGGGAGTGCTGGATCTTCTGTGCCATCGTCCGCTCAGATCGGGAAACCCGCTGGCCCGGAGGATCGCCTCGCTCGACGCCGCCGCCACCGCTCTGATCGGATCCGCCGGGATCCATCTGTTTGGCACCTTTCCGCCGTTTCCCGTGATCGTCGCGGCATTGGGCTGGATCCCCCTGGCCTTCCTGCGAATCCACGGTGGAATCCCGGAAACCACCCGTCCCACCTGAGCCCACCTTTTCCCGCCGAGGACACCATGAACCGCTTCTTCAAGGCCACCTGCTGGGCCACGTCGCTTCTGTTCGCCTACCTCTTCGTCCAGGTGCTGTTCCTCCCCGACCCCTTCGTCCAGGGCTTCGGACTGGAGCCATCGAACGCCACCCGCATCCTCGCGCGCAGGGCCTCCATGTTCATGCTGGGGATCTCCGTCGCCTGCCTGGCCATGCGATCGCTCCAGGACGCCCCCTGGCGCGGCCGCTTCTGCCTGGCCATGGGCATCACGCTTCTGGGGTTGGCGGGGACGAGCAGCTTCGAGCTGGCCCGCGGCACGGTGGATTCCTCGGTGTTCTTCGCCGCGACGGTGGAAACGATCCTGGGGCTCGCGTTCGCCTCCACCTGGATCCACGACCAGTTCGTCCATCCCGCCACGCCGCACCGAGGGGAGATCTAGGTTTCGCGGAATGGACCATCTGCGACTGGGGCTGGTGCAATACTCCCCCGACTGGTGCGACCGGCAGGCGAGCCGCGCGAAGATCGATGCCCTGTTGGGCGAACGCCCCGAAGTGGATCTCCTGGTGTTCCCGGAGATGACCTTGACAGGATTTGCCATGGACCCCGGGGCTACCACGCTTGGCGAGGAAGACCACGCCTTCTTCCGGGACCTGGCGATCCGCCACCGTTGCGCAGTGGTGTACTGCGGCGTGGTGGACGGGTTCAACCGCGCCACCCTGCTGGGACGAGACGGCGCGGCGCTGGGCACCTACGACAAGCGCCACCTGTTTTCGCTGGGCCACGAAGCCGAACATTTCGCGGCGGGCGATCGCTGTCCCACCTGGAACTTCGAGACCTGGCGCATCCGGCCTGCCATCTGCTACGACCTGCGCTTTCCCTACCATTTCTGGCACGGAGCCGAAGAGGTGGATCTGGTCGTGGTGTGCGCCTGCTGGCCAGGTTCGCGCGAGGCCCATTGGCGATCGCTTCTGCTCGCGCGCGCCATCGAAAACCAGGTCTGGGTCGCGGGGGTGAACCGTGTGGGAGAAGAACCGACGTTGAAGTACAACGGAGCTTCCATGGTGCTGGAGCCATCCGGCAAGTGCGTACTGGACGCATTGGACACTCCGGGGCTTCGGGTCGTCGCCATTTCCCACGAGGCCAACCGCCTGGTCCGCCACCGATTCCCGTTTCTGCAGGATCGGCGGGAGGCCTGAACCGCATTTTCCGGTCCGCATGGAGGCCGATCGCAGGGGAAGAACCATCGTTTTTCCACGAAATGGATCCTTTCGAGGGCCTTTCCCTCTTCCCAACTTGCGAAATAAATGGCATCTTTCCGCCTCTGAACCCATTTCCAGGAGTTTTTCCATGACCGGCGTCATTGTCCGTGCCAACGAATCGTTCGAAAAGGCCCTCCGCCGCTTCACCAAGACCTGCGAGAAGACCGGCATCATCTCCGATGTCAAGAAGGGCCAGTACTACGAGAAGCCCTGCGAAAGCCGCAAGCGCCGCGAGAATGCCGCCCGCCGCAAGGCCGTGAAGGAAAATTCCGCGCGCAACCGGGGCTATTGAGATGTCCGTCTTCCTGAAACTCCAGGAGGACGTGAAGGAAGCCATGAAGGCACGCGACCAGGAAAAGCTCCTGGCCTTGCGGACCCTGACTTCCGACATCAAGAAGATCGCCATCGATGCGGGTCGACGCGATCCCACCGACGAGGATTGCATCGCCGCCGTGACCAAGGCGATCAAGCAGCGCGAAGACGCGGCATCGCAGATGGATGCGGGCGGTCGGCCGGAACTTGCCGAACGCGAACGGGCCCAGGCGGATCTCTTCCGCAACTACCAGCCCGCGCAGCTTTCTCCGGACGAACTCGAAGTCTTGGTACGCGAAGCCATCGCCACTGTGGGAGCCACCTCCCGCAAGGAAATGGGCAAGGTGATGGGTGTCGTCTCCCCCAAGACCAAGGGGCGCGCCGACGGCAAGTCCGTCCAGGCCCTGGTCCAGGCCTTGCTTCCCGCCTGAGCGGGGCTGGCCCGGATCAGATCTCCAGGATCACCAACGGCTTCTCCCCCAGGGGAGGAGCCTCGTTGTACAGTACCATGGCGATTTCGCAACGCTTGCCGCGTTCGATGGAAATCGACAGGCGATCAGAGAAGGTGCGGGAGATGAAGAATCCCCGCCCGTGGTTGTCGAAGATGCCCAACGGCAGACCGTTCTGGTCCTGGCTCATCTGCCGGTGCAGCCAATGGAGCACGGTCTTGCGCTCCAATCGCCCTCCATGGTCCAGGATGGTGATCACCTTGCGGTCGTCGCCTTCGGCGAGCTCGATCTCCACGGCAAGTTCGTCGGGGATCTGGAAGTCGTGGCACCAGGTCTCCTTCTGGTCGCCAGGAAGGTTCATCGCGCCGTAGTAGACCGCGTTGGTGACCATCTCGTTGAGGACCGTGAGCAGGTGGTGGCGACGTCGATGGGAGGCGACCTCGCTGAGGGCCTCGCAGGCTTCCACCATCTCGCGGTGGTTGCGGACCAGGATCTTGGAACGGTTGCGGATCTCGTGCAGATGGCGTTCGATGCCGAAAATCCGCCGGGTCAAGAGGGAATCCACCGTCGAGACGAGCTCGTCCACCGGAAAGGGAACCGATTTGGTGAGCACGCAGGACAGATTGTTTCCCATCAACAGATCGATGTATTCGTCCAGCGTATGGGCGGTCAACAACACCCGATGGGTGGAAGGACAGACCGTTTCCAGCTTCTTGAGGAGCTCGATCCCGGAGAGCCGGGGCATCGAGATGTCCGACAGGACAAGGTCGAAATGGCTTGTCGTGGCCTTCTCCAGGGCATCCAGACCGTCGACGGCTTCGTGCACCTCATGGCCGAAGGAGGCCAGAAGGTCGCGAAGCATCCAACGGATCGCCGTTTCGTCGTCCACCACCAGAATGCGCGACATGTCTAAATGCTATCCCCGCTCCCCCATTCTTGGCCACAAGGTTTTCACTTAAGGAAAAACGTCGTATGCCAGCAAAGTCCACCTGCGTTCAGCGCGTGCACCAGTTCCCAAATCGACTTGCGAGTCAACGCGGAAATCTGGTAACATGAGGACCGTGACGGAATCCAAGACGAGGACAGAGTTTCCCGTGCCCGAGGGAGACGCCGGCCAACGGCTCGACCGTTACCTCCGTCGTTTGCTTCCGGAAGTCCCACTTTCCCGGATCTTCAGCCTCCTGCGCAAGGGCGACGTGCGGGTGGACGGCAAGCGGGCCAAGCAGGAGATGCGGCTGGAAGGCGGAATGCGGATCACCATCAACGTACCGCCCGACGAACTCCGGAAGGCCCCCGAATCCGCAGGCGGACAGGGGAGCCTCCGTACCCGGGTGGGCATCCTCTTCGAGGACGAGGACATCCTGGTGATCGACAAGCCCGCGGGCATGGCGGTCCATCCCGGAACCGGAACGCCCCCGGGAACCACCCTGATCGAGCGGGTCCAACAGGATCTGGGGGTGTCGCCCAGCGTGTTCCAACCGGCCTTGGCCCACCGACTGGACCGTGGAACCTCGGGAGTGGTGGTGATCGCCAAGACCCGCAAGTTGCTGCTGGATGTCCAGCAGCAGATCCAATCCAAGCAAGCCTCCAAGGAATACCTCGCCCTGGTGGAGGGGGTCCCCGACCGCCCCAAGGGAGTCGTCACGGAACGTCTCCAGCGCATCGACTCCCGCGACCGCGGCGCCAAGTCGGTGGTGGCGCACGACGGCGAAGGCGTGGAAGCGGAAACGCGCTGGAAGATCCGCAAGCGGTTTCCCGGATACGCCCTCCTGGAAGTCCGGATCCTGTCCGGCAGGCTCCACCAGATCCGTGCACACATGGCCTCCATCGGCCACCCGATCGTCGGCGACGACCGCTACGGCCAGGCGCGGATCCAGGGGCTCAAGCGGCCTTTCCTCCACGCGTCGCGGCTGGGCCTCCGGCTTTGGGGACGCGAGGTGTGGTTCGACGCCCCTCTTCCGGCCGACCTCGAGGCGGTCCTCGCCAAGATCGGACCGACATGACGGACTTCGGAGGACAGGAAAGCCGCCCCAGGCCGGCGGCGAACCGGCTCCTGGAGCTGGCCGCGGGCCAGCGGCTGGGACGCTACGAGATCCTCGGGGAGATCGGCGCCGGAGGCATGGCCACCGTCTACAAGGCCAAGGACGTGGAGCTGCAGCGCGTGGTGGCGCTGAAGGTGCTTCCCGGGACGCTCACCCGCGACGAGAAGTTCGTCACCCGGTTCCTCCACGAGGCGCGCACGGTGGCTCGCCTCCAGCATCCGAGCATCGTGCAGGTCCACGACATCGGGCAGGACCGGGGCGCCTGGTACATCTCCATGGAGATGATCGAAGGACGGAACCTGTCCGAGTACCAGCGGGAGGAGACCCCCGCCCTGGAGCAATCCGTGCGGATCGCCGCCGAGATCGCGGAGGCCATCGCCTACACCCACGAGCACGGGGTGATGCACCGCGACCTGAAGCCGTCCAACGTGCTGATGCGCAACGACCTCCCCGTGGTCATCGATTTCGGGCTGGCCAAGGACCTCTCCATGTCCGGCGGCGCCTCGCTCACCAGCGAAGGCGAGATGATCGGCTCCCCCGCCTACATGAGTCCTGAACAGGCCCGTGGCGGACAGATCGACCGCAGCACCGACATCTGCTCCCTGGGAATCCTGCTCTACGAGCTCATCTCGTTCAAGAACCCCTACCTGGATCCACGTTCGTTCCACCAGACGGTGGTCAACGTGATCGGGGCGGATCCCGTCCCGCTGCGCCAATTGTGCCCGTGGGTGGACCAGGATCTGGCCGCGGTGGTGCACAAGGCCATGGCCCGCGAGCGCACCGAGCGGTACGCCACCATCGGTCTGTTCGCGGCCGATCTGCGTTCGTGGCTGGCCGGTCGCCCCGTCTCGGTGAGGCGCCCCACCATGGGGCGCAGATTCCGTCATTGGACCAAGGACCACGCCCGCGCGCTGTGGACCGGCGCGGCCGTCCTCGCCCTGATCGCGGGAGTCTCCGTGTGGTGGGGAGTCCAGGACAGCCTGTCCAAGCCATCCTGGACCATCTCCATCGAGGAATCCTTCGACTCCCCGACTCCCAACCTGGAATTCCGCTCCTTCCAGCTCAACGATCCCAGCGACACGGCGGGCCCCCCTTCCAAGGATTGGATGGTCGACGAAGGCCGCCTGATCTGCCGGACCTCCGGCTACTCCATGACCCGTTCCACCCAGGAATTCCCGGGGGACGTGCGGGTGGAGTTCGATGTCACCGGGCTGGCGGGCACCAACCACGACTTCAACGCCTTCCTCTGCGGCGAATCCCCGCAGGAAGGAGCCCGGTTCGTCCTCGGCCGCAGCGGCACCAACCAAGCCGGCATCGAAGCCGGCTCCGAGATCCGTTGGCTGCCAGGCCTGGTGTACCTCCGCCCCGACAAGACCTACCGGGTCGCCATCGAACGCGATCGGGAGATCCTGCGCCTGGAGCTCGACGGCAAGCTGGTGGAAGAACGCCCGCTGGTCCAGCCCCTGCTCCCCAAGGGCGGTTGCCATCTGGGCTTCTCCACCTGGAACGGCCATTTCTTCATCGACAACATCCGCGTGCGGCGCCGTGCGGTCCCCTTGCGTCCCGAACCCACGGTGGTGGCCGACGCGTTCTTGGACATCGGGGAGCTGGACCGCGCGATGGACGCCTACCGTTTGGTGGCCCAGGCCTATCCCGCCCACCCTTCCGCGCAGGAGGCGCGCCTGAAGCTGGGCACCGTGCTCCTGGCGCGAAAGCAGCTGGCCCAGGCCAAGGACCTCTTCGAGGAGGTCGCCAACAAACCCGCCAACCGGGATCTCAGGGCCCGGGCGCTGTTGTTGCGCAGCCATGCCGAGCGCAGCGTGGGCGACGGCACGCAATCCCTGAAGATCCTGCAGATGCTGGCCGACGAATCTCCCGACAATCCCGCCGTGATCGCGGGAATCCAGCTGCAGCTGGATCGGATGGAATCCTGCCTGGACCTGTCCCAGCCGATGTTCTTCGGATGCTCCAGCGACGGCGAGACCGTGCTGCGCGCCTTGGCCCACGCCGTCCCCTCGCACCAGAGCCAGTTCGGTCCCCAGCACCTGCGCTTCGCCGAAGCCTTGCGGCTGTGGGCGGGAATCGCCGCCGACACGGGCTTCCTGATGACCGCGCTCCAGTTCACCAACTACTACCAGCGCTCCTCGCCGGAGATCGCGGCGGGGCTTTCCATCGTGAAGGCCAAGCATCTGCGCGACATGAAGAAGATGGACGAAGCCTCCGAGCTCCTGCGCCAGATCTCCCAGGCTGAGCTGTTTCCCAAGGCGGTCCGCGCACGCCGGGAAGCGATGCTGGAACTGGGACGCACCCATGCGTGGGAAGGCCGTCCGGCGGAAGCCGAAAAATGGTTCAAGCAGGTCATCGACGACCCCATCTCCGATCCGGACCTGGTCGCGCAGGCCACCTTCGAATGGGGCGTGGCCACCGTCCTGGCCCGGCGCGACGCGAAACCTCGATGGGAGGCCATCCTGCAGTCCAACGGGGCTCCCTGGCTCCTGCGCCAATCGGCTCTTTTCCTGCTGGCACGCATCGACGAAGCCACATTGAAGGCATCCTACAGCGGCGCCTCGGTTCCCGCGACGGACGTGCCCCTCATCTCGGCGCTGCAGGCGCTCCAGAAGAGCGACCTCGTGACCTGGCACCAGCGCGTGGACGAATACGTGCGCGGATTCCCCTGGTCCACGGATCTCTGGGAGTTGCGGCGGGTCTCGCAATGGGCCAACAACCGCACTCCACGGCCACCGGAAGCCTCGCGCTGACCGTACGCCCACAACGGGCTTGGCAAGCGCCTCCTCGAAGGTGTATCTCTGGAAGGTGCTTCGAATCCTGCACACCTCCGACTGGCATCTGGGCCTGGAACTGGGTGGCCACTCCCGGCTGGCCGAGCAGGAACGGTTCCTGGACTGGCTGCTGGAGACCTGCAAGGAGCGCAGGATCGACGCGCTCCTGGTCTGCGGGGACATCTTCGACGTGCTCCATCCCCCCGTGGAGGCGCAATCGCTCCTGGCGCGGTTCCTGGTGGATTTCCACCGGACGCTCCCTTCCGCCCTGGCGATCCTCCTGGCGGGAAACCACGACTCGCCCACCCGTCTGGAGGCTCCCGCCCCGTTCACGGATGCCTTGGGCAGAATCCGTCTGGTCGGGCACTGGAGATCCGACCACCCCTCCGACCACCTGATCCCCATCCCGGGACCCGACGGACTTCCGCGGGCGATCTGCCTGGCCGTTCCTTTCCTTCGCTCGCAGGATCTGCTCTGCCGGACGGAACCGGACCAGTCCCCCGAGGAAGCGCGGGGAAGGGCGATCGGACAGGTCTATTCCACACTCCGCGCGCTGGCCACCCAGCAGCATCCCGGGATTCCCGTGGTCTGCACCGGACACCTGACCTTGGCGGGAACCCAGAAGGCGGGATCCGAACGGCTCCTGATCGGAGGCGTGGAATCCGTGCCGACCTCCACGCTCTCGGCGGACACCGTCTACACGGCACTGGGGCACATCCACCGGATGCAGACCGCCGGGTCGCCCTTCGTCAGGTATTCGGGCAGCCCCCTGGCCATGGACTTCGACGAGACGCGCCACGAACACGTGGTCCTTTCGGTGGACATCCCGTCGGACGGACCAGCCTCCCTCGAGTCCGTCCCGGTCCCCGAGGTGGTGCCCCTTCTGAGGCTGGGAGGACCCGGCAGCGACTGGGAAAACCTGGCTTCGGAGGTCGAACGGTTCGACTGGACCCCCTGGCGAGGCCTGCCTCGCTCCTTGCAGCCCCTCGTGGAGCTTTCCTTCCGCGAAGACGGCCCCGTCGTGGACCTGCGGGAACGCACGGACGCGTTGCTCGCCGACCTGCCGCTGCGGCTGGTGGGCGCACCGCGGATCCACCGTTCGGTGGCGGTCGGCGAGGATCCCGATCGGATCCAGACGGATCTCGGCAGCCAGGACGCGCCATTGCGGGTGCTGGAAACCCATTGGCTGCGCCACCACGGCGCGGAACCTCCGGCCGACCTCGTCGCATGCTTCCTGGAGGCGGTGGAGACCGTCAGGTCGGGAGGCGGGACTTGAAGATCCTCGCCATCCGCGGTCAGAATCTGGCATCCTTGCCCCGGTTCGAGCTGGAACTCGCCACGGGCACCCTCGCCGGGGCTGGACTGTTCGCGATCGTGGGCCCCACCGGAGCGGGAAAGAGCACCATCCTCGACGCGATGTGCCTGGCGATCTACCAACGCGCGCCCCGGCTGGACGGCGCACCCGCGGACACCCGCATGGCGGTGGCGGGATTCGGTCCGCTGGCGCAGGACGACATCCGGCAGCTTCTGCGCCGGGGGTGCACCACCGGATTCGCGGAAGTGGACTTCAAGGCGGTGGACGGCGAAGCCTACCGGGTCCGATGGGGGTTCCGCGCCCCCAAGCGCAAGGGCTCGGCGGTCCAGGAGGAGACCTCCCTCGTGCGCCTTGCCGACGGCTCCGTGCTGAGGACCTCCTCCGACCGCAAGGACGCCTTCCGCGCCCATGTGGACTCCCTGGTGGGCATGAGCTGGCCCCAGTTCACCCGCACCATCCTCCTGGCCCAGGGCCGCTTCGCCGAATTCCTCCGCGCCGGCGAGAACGACCGCAGCGCGCTTCTGGAGCGTCTGACGGGCACGGGAATCTTCAGCCGGATCTCCATGGAGATCTTCCGCCGCACCCGACAGGAATGCGATGCGCTGGATTTCCAACGCCACGCGCGGGAAAGCCTCTCCATCCTGCCCGCCGAGGAGCGGGAAACGATCGAACTCGAGATCGCCCAACTGGACGCATCCCTCCCCCAGGCGGGCGCGCGCTCCAAGGAGGCGTCCGAACTCCTGGAACTGACGGGACGCCTGCGGTTGCTGGAACGCGACAAGGAGTCGCTGGAAGGCGAGCTGGAAGCCTGCCGTGCCTTCCAGGTCTCACAGGGCGCGGAAATCGAGGAGAAGCGGGATCTGCTGGAAATGGCCAGGAAGAGGGACGCCACCCTCACCGAGGAGATCGACCGGGCGCGGGAGCTGGACCACGAACTGGAAGCGGTCGCGGGCTCGATGGAGGACGCGCGACGGAGACTGGAATCCGTCCAGGCCGAATGCGCCGACCTGCGCAGTCGGATGACCCTCATCCAAACGCAGAAGGCCGAGCTTTCCGACCGGACCGCCTCCTTGCGGGATTGGCTTGCCCAGAGCGCGAGGCTCGGCCCCATCGCATCGGAATGGTCCACCGTGGACCGCCTCCTGGCCATGCTGGCCGAGGAGATCGAGAAGCTGCGGCGGTCCGACCAGGAATTGGATCGCGCCCGTCTGGAGCTGGGCCGCGCGGTGGAGGAACTGGCCGCGGCGGAAGCGGAGCTGGCCGCCCTCAACAAGGGTCTTCCCGACGAGGATGCTCCCGCCCTGCGCGGGAGGATCGCCGCCTTGGAAGCGGAAGCCGCCGCTTTGGAACAGCTGCGCGAACGCACCCGGATCCTCGATGAGATCGAGGAACTCCGATCCGCCCTGGACCAGAGCGATGCCGCCCTGGGCCGGATCGCCTCCGTCCTCCCCGGTCTGGAAGTGGCCGAACGGACCGCCCACGCCATGCTGGAAGTCGCCCGGATCGCCACCTCCGGGGACGTGCACACCCTTCGATCGGTGCTCCGCGATGGTGACCCATGTCCCGTCTGCGGCTCCCCCGACCATCCCTGGCGGGACCGCGAAGAGGCGACGGACCCCGCGCTGGGCGCCCAGGAGGAGTTCCATCGCGAGGCCCGCTCGCGCCTGGAGGAAGCCCAGCACGAACGGATCCGGCTGGAATCGGCGAGCCAGGCTTCCCGATCCAGGATCGATCGACTCGCCGCGCAGGAAGCAACCCTCCCCGCTCCCGACCCGGCCAGATGGAAGGCCATGGAAGATGCGCTGGCCACCGATCCGGGACTCCAACGCAAGGATTGGGTGGGCCGACGGCTCCAGGAATCGCTGCAATCGAGGCGGGAGATCCAGGAGTCCCTCGAACGGCTGCATCGCCACGACCAGACCCGCTCCCGGGTCGCCTTGAAATCCCAGACCCGCCAGCACAAGCGCAAGGAGACCGACGCGCTGGAATCGCGCCGATCCGAGGTGGAGGACAACCTGGAAGCGGTGTCGTCGGACCTCGACGCCTACTTCGGAGGAAGGGCCTGGCGGGATTTCCACGCGTCGGATCCGCATTACCGCCAGAAATTGTCCCAAAAGGTGGTGGAATTCCTCAGCCTGCGGGACGAACATGCCGAACTCCAGCGCGAACTGGACGTGGCCTCCGAACGGGAGAGGACCCAGGCCGAGGATCTCCCCCGGCTGGAACGGGCCCTGCAGGCGGCCGAAGAAACCCTCGAATCGACCACCGCGCGCTGGCGCGAGCGGCAGGAGGAACGTTCCCTCCTCCTTTCCGGAAGGCCGTGGCGGGAGGTCCAGGACGAATCCCGTCAACGGTTGGAAGGCCTCGCGCGGGAACTGGAGACCGCCGAGGAAGCCGGCGCCCTGTCCCGCGAGCGGGCAGCGCGCCTGGAAGGGAGCCTCGCGCGGATCGTCTCCGACCTCGATGCGGCGGGATCGTCGGTGCGGATGCGCGCCACCGCCCTGGGCGTCGACCTCGACCCTTCCTTCGACCCGCAGAGGTTCGCCGCCGACGCGCTGGCCCTCTGGCGGGCCCAGGAGTCCCGGCGGGCCCAGCTGGAAGCGCTCCGCGCGCAGGACGACCGCGCCATCGGCCACGGTGGCGAGCTGGATGCCAGGATCCATCGGCAGGAGGAGGTCGCCGTCCGCTGGACGCGTCTCTCGCGGGAGGTGGGATCGGCCGACGGGAAGGCCTTCCGCCGCATCGCCCAACAGCTCACCTTGGAGAACCTGTTGGAAAGGGCCAATCGGGAGCTCGTCGGCCTCTCGCCGCGCTACCGTCTCCGCGCCGTTCCCGATTCCCTGCATTTCGGGGTGGAGGACAGGGAATCGTTCGAGGAGATCCGTCCCGTCCACACGCTTTCCGGAGGGGAAACCTTCCTGGTTTCGCTGGCTTTGGCGCTGGCCCTCTCCTCGCTTGCGTCGGGTGGCCAATCGGTGGAGACCCTGTTCATCGACGAGGGCTTCGGAACCCTGGACGGCGCGGTCCTCACCGAAGTCGTCCAAGCGTTGGAGAGGCTCCACGCCACGGGTCGGCAGATCGGGATCGTGACCCACGTGGAAGAATTGAAGGACCAGGTCGCCGCGCTCGTGGAGGTCAGGAGGACCGGTCCCGGACGCGCGAACGTGGTGGTCTCGGGCTGAATCCGCCCACGAGGATCGAGCGTCGCCGAATCCCACACTCCCCCCATTGGCCCGGAAAGTCCTAGATTGGGGGCCATGTCCAACCTCGCGGACCTGGTCCGCAACATCCCAAACTGGCCAAAACCCGGCATCCAATTCAAGGACATCACCACTCTCCTGAAGGATCCGGTGGGCCTGCGACAGGCCGTCGAGGAACTCTCCCGCCCCTTCGAGACCGCCGGCGTGGACGTGGTCCTGGGCACGGAAGCACGCGGCTTCCTGTTCGCCCCGGCCATCGCCCTGCACCTGGGGGCCGGTTGCATCCTGGCCCGCAAGCCGGGAAAGCTCCCCTGGAAGACCGTGAGCCAGTCCTACCAGCTGGAATACGGCACCGATCGTCTGGAACTGCACGAGGACGCCATCCAGCCAGGACAGCGGGTCCTTCTGGTGGACGATCTCCTCGCCACCGGCGGCACCATCCTGGCGGCGACCGAACTGGTGCACCAGCTGGGGGGGATGGTGGCCGGGTACGCCTTCCTGATCGAACTTTCCTTCCTTCTCGGACGCGCGAAACTCGGCTCCGCGCCCGTCCACTCGCTCATCCAATACGCCTCGGAGGAATGACATGGACTTTTCCGGCGATCGCTTCATCGACAAGAACAACAGTCTGGCCAAGGCCTACGAGGCCGACCGCAACAAGGGCCGCACCGTGGTCAAGAAGGACGAGGGTGGCGCCGCCAAGGAAGAGGCCCAGACCTGCTACAACTGCAAGACCCGCAACCGCTGCGACGTCTTCCGCAAGTGGCGGACGGGAGGAACGACCGGAGTGGTCTCCGTCGGCCAGGACCAGCATTACTGGTGCAAGAACTGGATAGAAGATCCCGTGACCAAGGTGTCCAACGTCACCGACAAGCAGGCGAAATCGATGATGCGCTCCTTCCGGAGCGGCCGTCTCTGAGTCCAGGTCCCCTGGATCCCTTCCGGCACGGGGCGACGGATTCCGGTCCCGATCCCGTCGCCGACTTCTCCACCAACGTCCATCCCCTCGGTCCATGTCCGGCGGTGCTCGAGCGATTGGCGCAGGCGCCACGCGACCGGTACCCGGATCCGGATTATCTGCGGGTCCGACGGGATCTTGCCGACTTCCACGGGGTGGATCCGGAACGGATCGTCCCGGGGTCGGGTGCATCGGAGCTGATCCATCGCCTGGTGGGCCTCCATCCAGGGATCGTGTTGACCATGCAGCGGACCTTCGTGGAATACCGCCGATCCGCCTCCATCTGGAACCGCGACACCCTGCAGGCGCGTTCGGAAGCGGAATTCCTGCGCTGGCTCCCGCTTTCGGCCATCGCGTTCCTTTGTCATCCGAACAACCCCGACGGCATTCTCCACGCCCCGGCCTTCCTGGAGGAGGCCGCGCGGACCGCGGAGGCTTCGGGAACCATCCTGGTGCTGGATCTGGCCTACCAATCCATCCTGGACGACCACGCACCCCAGCTACCTTCCCGGGCCACGCACCTGTACGCCCCCAACAAGCCGTTGGACTGCGCCGGAGTGCGGGCCGCCTACCTGGTGGCTCCGACGAAGGAACAAGGAACCGCCTGGAGGAGCCATGCCCCCTCCTGGGTGGTGGGTTCCGAAGGAGTGGCCCTACTGGAAGCCTGGTGTTCCCCCGAGGTGGCATCGTGGCTTTCGGGAAAACGACACCAGGTCCGTAGACTGGTGACCTGCCTGGGATCGCTCCTGGCCGACGCCGGATGGTCCGTGCAGGCCACGAGCGCCAATTTCCTGCTGGCGCGCCCTCCTCGGGCGGAATCGGCCTTGGCGCTGGAAAGGTCCGGATTGCGGTTGCGGGACGCCACCAACATGGGATACCCCGGCTGGTACCGGCTGGCCGCCCGACCGATCCGGGAATTGGTGTCCTTGCGGGATGCACTGCGCACGGAGGTTTGATACCTTCTAGGCAACGTGAGTCCGCAGCCATCCCAAGCCTTGCCTCAGGAAATCCTCGCGGTGCTGGAATCCACCTTCCAGCGGCTTCTGACCGAATGCACGTTCTCGGACGCCTGGTCCATGCCGCAGCTGGCCGCCGACGAGGATGCCCCCTCGCGCTGTCCGTTGCAGGTGGTCCTCCCCATGTCCTCGCCGTGGCAGGGCCGCATCCTCATCGCGGGCGACCGCGAAACGGTGTTCGACCTCGCCGCGGGCTTCCACAGCCTGCCCGACCAGATGGTGGACGAGGGGATCGCATTGGACTTCCTGGCGGAGATCGGCGGCCTGCTGGTCCGCGACCTCTTCTGCGCCGTGGATCTGCCCGTCGCCTTGCTGGAACCCACCGCCCTGGACCCGGCCATCGCCCGGGCCTTGTGGCAGGAAGAATCCACCGGCCGCGCCGCATTGGGCTGCAACGGCGGCAGGATGATCGCGGCCCTCCGTTCCGGCCTCAAGTGAACCCCGCCGCGATCCTCCTCCTGGCGACGAGTCTTTCCTTCGCCGGCCTCCTCCCCCAGGACCGCCTGCGCACGGGCATGACGGAAATCGGCATGCGCGGATGGAGCGTGGAACGCGAGGCGGGCACCACCGACCTGGCGGGGATCTCGGCCGCCACATTCGTGACCGACAACGTGTCCCTGGGGATCCTCGCCTCGCGGGCGTTCGGCCCCCAGGCGAGGTCGTTTTCCGTCAACGCGCTGTGCCGCTACTACTTCCTTCCCCTGGGCCGCTTCACCCCCTGGCTGGAAGGCCGGTTCGGCGGCCTGGTGCCGCAGGGAAGCGCCATCGGCGCCACCCAGATGGCCGCCGGATTCGGACTGCGATGGCGCCCCTTCGCCCCGATCGGCCTGGACCTCAGGTTGGCCGGATTCGAACGCTGGGGGTACGACGACCCGTCCGAGGGAACCAACGGGACCTCCGAATGGATGCTCCAACGGCTCCCCCTGCTCCCGGAGCGTTTCGACGGAGGCTTGCTCCGTCTCCTTCCCGAGCCATCCCTCCAGATCCTCTTTTGACAGGAACCGACATGGACCTCCCTCGCCGCATGCGCAGAAACCGCCGATCGCCGGCCATCCGGGCCATGGTCCGGGAGACGTCCCTGGCGGCAGCCAACCTGGTGATGCCCTGCTTCGTGCGCGAAGGCTCCGGACCGGCCCAGCCCATCGCGTCCATGCCCGGCTGCCATCGCCACTCGGTACCGGACCTGGTGGAGCGCGCCCGCGAATGGGCCGACTTGGGACTGGCCGGGATCGCGCTGTTCCCCGTGACGCCGGATTCCGTCAAGACCCCCGACGCCCGCGCCGCGCTGGACCCGCGGGGATTGGTTCCCCGGACGCTGGAAGCCGTGAAGAAGGCGCTCCCCGACTTCCCCGTGTTCACCGACCTCGCCCTGGATCCGTTCACCGACCACGGCCACGACGGCCTCATGGACGCGTCGGGGCGGATCCTGAACGACCCCACGGTGGAGATCCTCTCGCGGATGGCCGCACTCCACGCCGGACACGGGGCGGATTTCGTGTGCCCTTCCGACATGATGGACGGCCGCGTGGGAGCCATCCGCTCGCAACTGGACGGGGAGGGCTTCACCGACACCGGGATCCTGGCCTACACCGCCAAGTACGCGAGCGCGTTCTACGGACCCTTCCGGGACGCGTTGGATTCCGCACCGCGCCACGGCGACAAGAAGACCTACCAGATGGATCCGGCCAATCGCCGCGAAGCCTGGCTGGAAGCCGATCTCGACGAATCGGAAGGAGCCGACATCCTGATGGTGAAGCCGGGGCTCCCCTACCTGGACATCCTGCGCGAGCTGCGCGACCGCACGGCGCTTCCCTTGGCCGCCTACCACGTCTCCGGCGAATACGCGATGCTGAAGGCCGCCGCCGAGCGTGGATGGATCGACTACCGCGCCTGCCTCCTGGAAAGCCTCGTCGGTTTCCGTCGCGCGGGGGCGGATCTGGTCTTCACCTACGGCGCCGCCGAGGCGGCTGGATGGCTCGCCTGATGCCATCGAAGGCCGCGATGGCCGGACTGGCGCTGGCGCTGGCATCCCAAGCCCTCGCCGTTCCTGCCTGGTTCCCCAGGGATTTCGCGCCCGTGCCGGAACGGCTGGATTCCGGACTGGGCAGCTACCTGGAAGCGGAACGACTGGCCTTCGAGCCCGCCATCCACCGGATGGGAGTGGTCCGCTCCGGGGACAAGGACATCGCCTGCCACCTCTGGATCCCCGCCGACGCGCGCGCCACGGTGTTCCTGGTCCACGGCTTCTACAACCACAGCGGCACCTGGTCTCCCCACATCCGACGGTGGACGGCGCAGGGCCTGGCGGTGGTGGCCTTCGACCTCCCCGGCCACGGATTGAGCGACGGACGCAGGATGGACATCGACTCCGTTCCGGAGTACGCCATGGCCCTGGAGGCGGTGGAGGACTCGCTGCGAAACCGTGTCCCCCTCCCCTGGATGGTCGTGGGCCATTCCCTGGGCGGAACGGTGGTCCTGGAGCGCGGCACGCGGCCGGAGTATCCGTACGCCCGTTCGATCCTGCTGGCCCCCCTGGTGCGCTACGCCGACTGGTCGAAAATCGGCATCGCCCTCCCGCTGGTGGGGCTCACCACCGACCACGTCGAGCGCAAGCGCGACATCCACTCCAGCTCCGACACCGCCTTCCTGCGGACACTCCTGACCGACCCTCTGGAAGGCTGGCGGACGGGAATATCCTGGTTGCGCGCCATCCGCCGCTGGAACGAGCGCATCGACACCGCACGATGGGCCATATCCCGGTGGACCCTCCTGCAAGGAGACCTCGACGGCACCATCGACGTCGACTACCAGGCCCGGTGGTTTCCTCGGCACTTTCCCGATCTTCCCACGCTTCGGTTCCCGGCGGCCCGGCACCATCTGCACAACGAATCCGCCCCGGAAGGCGACCGGGTCCGCGCTTCCCTGGACTCGATCCTCATCTCGGCCCTTTCCTTCGGGGCGAAATAAGTTTACGCTATGGTGGATCCATGACCAAGAACCAACCACCCCTCGCCGGCAAGACGGTCCTGCTCGTCGAAGACGACGGCATGCTCATGCCGCTTCTGCAGTTGGTGTTGGAGGAGGTCGGCGCGAAGGTCCTGGCCACCCAGAGTCCCTCGGAGGCGCTCGACCTCGTGAAAAGCGCCTCGCATGTGGACGTACTGGTCACCGACATCGTGCTTCCCGAGCGTTCCGGATTCCTCCTCGCCGCGGACATCGCGATCCAGTTCCCCAAGGCCCGGGTCTTGTTCATTTCCGGTTTCGGGGATCCGGAGATCGGGGCGAGAGACCTCCACCTGGAATTCGATACCCTCCTCAAGCCATTCCACCCCGAAGACTTCACGGCCAAGGTCGTCGCCTTGGCTCGGCGCAAATAGCCGCGCCTCCGTTTCCCTAGCGGGAGACGTCCGAGGACTCGCCGGAGTCGGAAACGCCCAGGTCGGGATTGCAGAATTTCTGGACTTCCTCCAGCATCCTGCTGCATTCTTCGTTCCCCTCCCGGCCGGCCTTCGCGCACGCCTTCAGACGCCAAGCCACGCTCGAGAGGATCTTGCGGCTGGGTGGAACATCCATGCAGAATCCGTCCACGGGACGTGCGGCTTGCAGACACGAACCGAGGAACAGCCGATCTCCGATTTCCCCGAGAAAATCCGTGGAATCCAGCCGACCGACCACTTTCGCGACGCATTCGCTCTGGTCGTGGAGCTCTCCGTAGGCGCTCCCCTCCTGCTGGGCCTGGGCTCCTTTCTTGAGCAAGTCGTCCTTGTGCATGGAGATGAAGACCACCACCGCGACCACCACCATCCCCAGCAACAACGCGCCGCCGCCGAGGATTCCCACCACGATCTTCCAAGGGGCGATGCCCTTCCTCCTTGGAGAAGACTTGGGATCGCTCCCCGGAACCGCCGAAGCCATGGCCTCAGAGGACCTTGATCAGGACGGTTTCCAGGAGGTACCCGATGACCGCCGTGCTGGGGATGGTGATGAGCCAGGTCCAGAGCATCTTGCCCGCCACGTCCCAACGCACGGCGCTGAGCCTCTTGCTGGAGCCCACTCCCATGATGGCTCCGGAGATGCAGTGGGTGGTGGACACGGGGACGCCGATGGTGCTCGCCGAAAGAATGACCGCCGAGGAGGTGAGTTCGGCCGCGAAACCGTTCACCGGCTGGAGCTTGATCATCTTGCCACCCATCGTCTTGATGATGCGCCATCCGCCGGTGGATGTGCCGATGGCCATGGCAGTCGCGCAAGCGATCTTCACCCAGGTGGGGATGTACATGCTGCGGGAATCCATCAGTCCCGCCGAGACCATGGCCATGGCGATGATCCCCATGGACTTCTGGGCGTCGTTGGAACCGTGGGACAGAGCCAGGAAAGACGCGGAAAGCCATTGGAGGCCCTTGAAGTGCCGATTGACCTTCCCCGGAGCTGCCTTGCGGAAGATCCACATGATGGCGACCATCACCATGAAGCCGACGCCGAAACCGATCAGGGGCGAGAGGACCAGGGCCTTCAGGATCTTGAGGATCCCTTCCGGCTTGAGCGCGACGAATCCCTTGGCGGACACCGCCGCTCCGATGATTCCACCGAACAGGGCGTGCGACGAACTGGAGGGGATGCCCTTGATCCAGGTGAAGATGTTCCAGAAGATGGCCGCCACCAGGGCCGAGGTCACCGTGGATGTGGTCAGGATGGTGGCGTCGACGATGTCGCCACCGATGGTCTTGGCCACCGCGGTGGAAAGGAACGCCCCCAGGAAATTGAAGCAGGCCGCTCCGGCCACCGCCACGCGCGGTGGAATGGCCCTGGTGGAGATGCCCGTGGCGATCGCGTTGGCGGCATCGTGCATGCCGTTGATGAGGTCGAAGACCAGGGCGAGGAAGACGATCAGGACGAGTGCGGTGGTCATCGGGTCAACCGTGCTTCAGCACGATGCCTTCGACGATTCCCGCGACATCTTCGGCCTTGTCCGTGGTGCCTTCCAGAAGTTCGTAGATGTCGCGCCAACGGATGACGTCCAGGACGTCGATCCCCGGCGAGAACAATCCCCCCAGGGCTTGGCGGGTGACGCGGTCGGCTTCGTTCTCCAGGCGGTTGATCTCGATGCAATAGGGACGCACCAGTTCCCATTGGAGCTTCTTGATCAGGGGCATCATGGCCAGGATCTGGGCGGCCTGGGCCTCGATGTACTCGGAGAGGTTCTTGACCGGTTCCAGGGTGGTGTCGGTGATTCCGTACAGCACCATGTGGTCGGCGGCCGCTTCCATGGTGTCCATGCAATCGTCAAGCGCCAGGGTCAGCCGATGGATGTCCTCGCGGTCGATGGGGGTGATGAAGCTGCGGTCCAGCCGCACCAGCACCTCGTGGGTGAGCTGGTCGGCATCGTGTTCCAGCCGCTCCAGTTTGAGCGCGTTGGTCTTCAGGAGCGAGGAATCCAGGGAGATTTCCCGCAGAAGTCCCGCACCCTTGTGGAAAAGCTCCGCGGATTGGCGGAACATTTCGAAGAACTTCTCGTCGGTGGGGATCAGTTTGAACATGGGTGCGACGTCCTCGCTGGTGTGTTCTGGATTGGGCCGACGGGAAATCTACCTCAAGATCCAGTATTTGAAACACCAGCGAGTCCGGTCGGCAACATTGCGTTGCCGACCGACTCTTCCCTCGGATCCGGCTTAGAAGACCATCATGAGGAGCTTTTCCGTGCCGTAGGCGATGGCCGCGGTGGCGGGGATGGTGAGCACCCAGGCGAACACCATCTGCCCGGCGATGTCCCAACGGACGGAATTCAGACGCCGGGTCATGCCCACGCCCATGATCGCCCCCGAAATGGAATGCGTGGTGGACACCGGAACACCCCACGACGAGGCGGTCAGGATCACGGTGGAGGCGGCGGCTTCGGCGGCGAATCCGTGCACGGGCTGGAGCTTGATCATCTTGTGGCCCAGCGTCTTGATGATCCTCCAACCGCCGGATGCGGTCCCGAGGGCCATCGCGGCGGCGCAGGAAAATTTCACCCACAGGGGGACGTGGATGTTGGCGGGATCCATGTACTGCCCGGCCACCAGCGCCATGACGATGATGCCCATGGATTTCTGGGCATCGCCCATCCCGTGGCTGAAGGCCATGATGCTGGCCGAGGCCATCTGGAGCCCCTTGAACCAGCGGTTGCTCCTGCCCGGTGGCACGTTCCGGAAGCCCCAGAGAATGCCGAGCATGATCAGGAAGGCGATTCCCCCACCGATGATGGGCGAGAAGACCAGTCCCTTGACCACCTTGACGATGCCGTCCACATGGAGCTTTCCGGTTCCCACGCTCGCGATGGCCGCGCCGATGACGCCGCCGATCAAGGCATGGGAGGAGCTCGAGGGGATCCCGAAGTACCAGGTGATCAGGTTCCAGAGGATCGCGGCGACCAGCGCGGCCATGACGGTGGTCTGGTTGATCACCGACGGATCCACGATCCCCTTGCCGATGGTCTTGGCCACCGCTTCCGACCACAGGGCACCGATGAAGTTGAGGGAAGCGGCCATGAGGATGGCGTTGCGCGGCGAGAGCACCCGCGTGGACACCACCGTGGCGATGGAATTGGCGGTGTCGTGCATGCCGTTGATGTAGTCGAACACCAAGGCCAGGACGACGACGACGATGACGAGCGTGAGGAGCATCGGCCGGTCACCCGTGCTTCAGGACGATGCCTTCGACGATTCCGGCGACGTCTTCGGCCCGGTCCGTGGTGCCTTCCAGCAGCTCGTAGATGTCGCGCCAACGGATGACGTCCAACACGTCGATTCCCGGCGAGAACAGGTCTCCCAGAGCCTGCCGGGTGACGCGGTCGCCGTCGTTCTCCAGGCGGTTGATCTCGATGCAGAAGGGGCGGACCAGATCCCATTGGAGCTTCTTCACCAGGGGCATCATGGCCACGATCTGCTTGGCCTGGGCCTCGATGTATTCGGCCATGGATTTCACCGGTTCGGTGGTGGCCTCGATTCCGTAGAGGACCATGTGGTCGGTGGCCGCCTCCATGGTGTCCATGCAATCGTCCAGAGCCAGGGTCAACCGGTGGATGTCCTCGCGGTCGATGGGCGTGATGAAGCTGCGGTCCAGCCGCACCAGAACCTCGTGTGTGAGCTGGTCGGCGTCGTGCTCCAGGCGTTCCAGCTTCAGGGCGTTGGTCTTGATCAGGGAGTTGTCCTGGGCGATCTCGCGCAGAAGACCCGCCCCCTTCAGGAACAGGTTCGCCGACTGGGTGAACATCTCGAAGAACTTCTCGTCCGTGGGAATGAGCTTGAACATGCCTTGGGATCCTCCTGGATGGTCGTTCCATCCGTTCGTGTTTCGTTTCGTTCCTGCGCAAAGTTATCCCCCCCTTCCTGGTGGAAACCTCGTTGCAACACGACGGAAACATCCCGGCCCGGACCAGGAAACACCCGGTTCAGCGCAGGAGACGCGCCAAAACGGCCACCAGCGGCTCCAAGGCCTGTTCCACCACCGCCCCGGCCACCAGATCCGACCACCACCCCAAGGCGAGCGCCACCAAGAGCAGCGCCCCCGCGGCGACCGCCGCGGCAAGGAGGGGAGTCTTCAACGGACGGCTACTTGAGGGCGAATCCGGGAAGGCCCTCGATCCCCTGGCGGATCCCTTCCTGGATGGCGTTGACTTCCGCATCCGTGGGGGTCCGCTCGGCCGAACGGTAGAAGACCCGCACCAGTACGGCCTTCCGGTCGGAAGGCAACGGTGCGCCCTCGTACACGGAAACCAGGTTCACGGACTCGACCAATCCAGACCGGGCCACCGGAATCCCGCGGACCGCTTCCACGACATCCATGGCCGGACGCGAACGGTCCACCACGGCGTTGAGCTCGCGGCTGGTCCCGGGGAATTCGCCGATGCGCGCCGACTGCGCGGGGGCTGCGGAATCCATCTGTTCCACCAGGGCGTCCAGGTCGAGCTCCCACACGTGCACCGGGAACTTGAGTCCCAGGTCTTCCTGCACGAGCGGATGCAGCTCTCCGAAGAAGCCGACATCGACGCCACCCACGACCACGCGGATCTGCCGGCCGTCGTGGAGGAACGGCTCGGCCTTGCCGGAAGCGAACACGGGCGCGAGTCCCAGCTCGGAAAGCGCCCCTTCCAGCAGCCCCTTGGCCTTCCAGATGTCGGATTCCGTCTCGAGGCCGGTCCAGAGCCGATCGGCCCAGGGGCCGGTCACCAGGCCGGCCAGGCGGTTGGCTTCGCCGATCCCCGTCCTGCGGTGGGCCGCGAAGGCCTCGGGGAGGTCGGAGCCGAACACCCGGGCGCACTCGAACAGGCGCACCGACCGCTCCTGGCGGCGTGCATTGCGCGCGGCGGCCTTGAGCAGGTTCGCGATCGCCAAACGCGGCAGGCAGGCGGTTTCGTCGGACAGGGGATTGACCAACGGCACCAGCTTGGCGCGCGGGTCGTTTGCGGACAGGCGCAGACGATCCTGCTCGGCTTGCCCGATCAGGCGCAGCGAAAGCGTCTCGTGCAGGCCGCGCGAAACGAAGGCGCGTCGGATGCGGCGGGTCCATTTCTCGCGGGCGGGCAGGGCCACGGCGCTCACGGGAAACGAAGGGAACGAGATGGGGATGTTGTCGTAGCCCACCAGGCGCGCGACCTCTTCCAGCAAGTCGGCCTCGCCCGAGATGTCCGGGCGCCAGCCGGGAAGCTCCCACCGCGTCGCCTGGGCGTCGGAGCCGGCCTTGCGGCATCCGATTCCTGTCAGAAGGTTCTCCACCCGGTCCTGCGGGACATCGAGCCCCAGGAGGCTGGCCGCGCGGTCGTGGCGCAACCTCACCACGGACTTTGCGGCCGGATGCTCGGGGGTGGTCAGGTCCCGCGGCACGTCGGAGGCGCCACCGCAGATGGAAAGGATCAGGGAGGTCGCGTAGTCGGACACCGCGCGGGTGGCGAACGGGTCCACGCCCCGTTCGAAGCGGTACGAGCTGTCCGAGGCGCACTGGGTGCGTCGGGCCAGGAATCTTACGGTGGACGGCACGAAGCGCGCCGTTTCCAGGAAGATGTCGGAAGTGGTTCCCGATACGCCCGAATCGGCGCCTCCCATGACGCCGCCCAGGCACTGCGGGCCTTCGGCGTCGCAGATCGCGAGGTCGCCGGCGGTCAACGCCAGATTCCGTCCATCCAGCAAGGTGAGCGTCTCGCCCGCCTTGGCGCCGCGCACGTTCACGCATCCCCCGCGCAGCTTGGCGAGATCGAAGGCGTGCAGGGGTTGCCCCACTTCCAGGAGCACGAAGTTGGTGATGTCCACCAGGGCCGAGATGGGGCGCAGCCCCACCGTGCGCAGCAGGTTCTGCATCCAGGCGGGCGAAGGGCCGTCCTTCACGCCGCGGATGGTGCGTCCCACGTAGCGCGAGCAGCCGCAGCCGGGCTCGATCTGGACCGGAGTCGTCGCGGCTCCCGAAGCGGCCGGAAGAACCACCCCCTCCAGCGGATTCTTGAGCGCTCGCCCCAGGCGCAGGGCCAGCTCGCGTGCCAATCCCAGATGGCCGGTGGCGTCCGGACGGTTGGGGGTGACGTTGATCTCGAAGACCACGTCGGCGATGCCGGTGGCCTTCGAAAACTGCTCGCCCGTGGGCAGCGCCGCATCCAGCTCCAGGATGCCGTCGTGGCCGGCTCCCAGGCCGAGCTCGTCTTCGGCGCACAGCATCCCGAAGGAATCCATGCCGCGCACCTTGGCCGCCTTGATCTCCATGCCGCCGGGCATGACGGTGCCCACGGTGGCCAAGGCCGCCTTGATCCCGGCGCGCACGTTGGGCGCTCCGCAGACCACGGCCAGTTCCCGCGCGCCGTCCCAGACCACGCATTGCGAAAGCTTGGTTCCTTCCACCTTGGCGCACTGGCGCACCTCGGCCACGACCACGCCGGGAAGGGCGTTCACCGCGGTCCACTCCTCCACCTCCAGGCCCACGGCGGTCAGGTGCGAGGCGATCTCCTCGGGGGTCTCGGTCAGGTCGACCAAACGTTTCAGCCAGTTCAAGCTCGCCTTCATGGCATTGTCTCCGCTAGTACCAGAAATTGTCCAGGCGCCGCCCTTCGATGTGGCGGCCCGAGAAACAGTCCGCGATTCGCCGTTCCCTGAGTGATGGCCTGCCCCTCGATACAGCGACCTTCGGTCGCCACTCGGGGAACAGGCCATTGGTTCGAAGGGCGGCGGATCATGGTCAAGATGCCTTACGCCAATCCCTTGAACTGGCGCAGGAAGCGCATGTCGCCGGCGGTCAGGAGCCCGATGTCCTTGATGCCGTGTCTCAGCATGGCCATGCGGTCCAGCCCGAATCCGAAGGCGAAGCCCTGGAATTCCTCCGGATCCACGTCGCTGTTCTTGAGCACGTTGGGATGCACCATGCCGCAACCGCCGATCTCCATCCAGCCTTCGCGGTCCAGCCCCACCGAGCGGCAATCCACGTCCATTTCTGCCGAAGGCTCGGTGAACGGGAAGAAGCTCGGGCGGAAGCGCAGCAGCGCGCCTTCGCCGTAGAGGGCGCGCACCATCGTGTAGATGGTCGCCTTCAGGTGTGAGAACGAAATGCCCTTGTCGAGCACCAGGCCTTCCACCTGCGTGAACACCGGCGAGTGGGTCGCGTCCGAATCGCAGCGGTACACCTGCCCGCAGTTGAGCAGCCTAAACGGCGGCTTGCGGTCGCGCATCGCGTGGGGCTGGTAGTTCGAGGTGTGCGTGCGCAGGACCAGCGAATCCTCGCCACGTTCGCGCGACAGGAAGAACGTGTCCTGCATGTCGCGGGCGGGGTGGTCGTCGGCCACGTTCAGCGCGCTGAAATTGAACCATTCGGTGTCGATTTCCGGCGCATCGGCGATCTCGAAGCCCATGCCCACGAACAGATCCAGGATCTCGTCGCGCAGGGCCAGGAGAGGATGGAGCGTCCCGGGTTCGGCGCGATCGCCGGGAAGGGACAGATCCACGCGCTCGGAATCCAGGCGTGATTGCAGCGCCTGCGCCCGCAGGCGTTCCTGGAGCTGGTCTAGAGTGGATTCCACCGTCTGGCGCAGTGCTTGGACGGCGGCACCGAAGGTGGGTTTCTCTTCCGCGGAAAGAGCACCGAGGTGACGCATGAGGCCGGAGATTTCGCCCTTTTTGCCCAAGAAACGAGAACGCAGCTCGGCGAGCTGTTGCTCGCCGGCTGCGTTGATCTCGGACGCGAGCGAAGCCCAGGCGGACCGGACTTCGTCAAGCGGATTCATTAGGCGACCTTCGCGACCTCGACGACGCGCTTGAAAGCGGCCATGTCGGAGACGGCAAGATCGGCCAGGACCTTGCGGTCGAGTTCGATCTGGGCCTTGAGGAGGGCGGAGATCAAGCGGCTGTAGGTGGTTCCGCAGATGCGGGCGGCGGCGTTGATGCGCACGACCCACAGGCGGCGAGCCTGCCCCTTCTTGTCGCGACGATCGCGGTAGGCGTACTGGCGAGCACGGTCCACGGCCATCTTGGCGAGCTTGAACACGTTCTTCTTGCGGCCGAAGTATCCGGCGGCGGCAGCGATGATCTTCTTGCGGCGGTTGCGGGACGGAACCCGCTGAGTCGCTCTGGGCATTTCAATTTACCTCGTGATTTGGAGAGCGGCGAAATTTACGCGTAAGGAAGCTGGACGTCAATGCGATGACGATCCGAGGCGTCCACGTAGTCGCCAAGGCGCAGGTTGCGCTTGAGCTTTTGGGTCTTGTTCTTCTGCAAGTGGCGCATCTTGGTCTGCTTGCACTTGACCTTGCCGGAGCTCTTGACCCGGAAGCGCTTCTTGGAGCTGGAGAGGGACTTCATCTTGGGCATCGCGATCTGACCTCTGCTGATGGGTTTGGTTCTGTCTTGGAAAGAGCGTTGGGCAACGGCGTCAGGATTCCGCCGGGGCCGCCTTCGAATCTGGCTTGGCTTCGGCCGGCGCGTCCGACTTGGCCTTCTTGCGCGATGGGGAAAGGAGAAGCCCCAAGGAACGTCCTTCCATGGAAGGAGCCTGTTCCACCACGGCCTGATCCTCCAGGTCCTTGACCATCTGGTCCAGAAGCCGGCGGCCGTAGTCCATGTGCGCCATTTCGCGGCCCCGGAACAGGACGGAAGCCTTGATCTTCCAACCCTTCTCCAGAAACTCGATGGCGTGCTTGAGGCGGTATTCGTAATCGTTCTTGTCGGTCCGGGGGTGGAACTTGATTTCCTTGACCTTCACGACGTGCTGCTTGGCCTTCGATGCCTTTTCCTTCTTGGCGATCTCGAAGCGGTACTTGCCGAAATCCATGATGCGGCACACCGGGGGGCGCGCCATGGGGGCCACCTCCACCAGATCGTATCCCTGCTCCTGCGCCATCTGCTTGGCGATGTGTGTGGGGACCACTCCGATCTGTTGAGAATCGGCTCCGACCAGTCGCACCTCGGGGATGCGGATCATGTCGTTGACGCGCGTGCGATTTTCGGTGGAGGGCATCTCGAAGGAATGGAACCTGGCCAATCTGTCTCCCATGGGCGCATTGTGGAAACGACGCGTTCGGTGGTGAGGAGCCACTACCCAAAGCGAAGAGTGTGGGAATAGTAGCAAATCCTTCGCGAACAATCGAAGGGAACCTGCAAAAGGCACAAGTTCCCCCTATGAGTCAAGATGGAAAGGAGACACTTTGTACACCGGAGAAACCATCCAGCGTTCAGCAACCTGGAGGATCCGACGAATTGCCCCTCCGTTGGCAACCTCGTTGTACTTTGCACAGTATGGAGGTCCTCATGTCCACCCCCACCAACCGCCCTCCGGTCCAACACACCTCCAGGGGAGTCACTTTCCTGGAGCTGATGGTCGTTCTGGTGGTCATTGGCCTGTTGAGCGGGCTGGCCGTGGTCAAGTACAACACCTTCCAGCGCCAGGCGGAACTGCGGTCTTCCGCGCAGAAACTCTACCAGATCTTCGGATGGGCCCGGCTGGAATCGGAAAAGCGGGGCGACACCTTGTTGGTGCGGCTGTCCACCTTTCCAGAAGTGAGCGTGTACGTGGACCAGAACGGCGATGGCTTCGTGAATCAAGGAGAGCCTCGACTCTTGATGGATTCCTTGGCTCGTTCCGTGCGGGTGTTCAAACCAGCGAAGGCTCCACCACCAACCATCGATCCCACCGGTGGCTTTGCTCAGGGCAGCGGTTCCTGTAACTCACGCAACTGCTGTAGCCGATTCGGCGAAGATGGATTTCCCACTTGGGATGTTCCAGTATTAAAGAATGCGGGGGTTGCGGTATGCGCTCGGAACCTTCCCCGCATGCCCTCCGACATCGAGGACGGAGCGATCTACTTGGAATCTGCGGAATCTGGCGTCAAGGAGAAGTGGGCCGTAGTGATGGCCAAGGTGACTTCCAAGAATCCATCCCTGTGGACCGCCACCAAGGCTCCGTCAGCGCCCACCGATTGGAGCCAAAAACGATGAAACGCCACGGATTCACCATTTTGGAAGCCCTGGTGGCCCTCGTCCTGTTGGGTATCGTGATCACCGGCCTCACCCCCATGTTCCGGGGAGCCAAGTCCTCGCAGGTGGGATCGTACACGGTGGAGCAAGGTTCGCAGTACGCGGAATTCCGCATCGATTCCCTCCGCTCCCTGGGGCGGGCGGTGTTGGCCAAGCAGCAGATTCCGGGCAACTGGACCAGCCCCGCACTGCCGTTGGACATGGGCATGACCACCGGAACGTGGATGTGGATGCTGGACACCCCGGCCGTGGCAGGAAAGGCGGGCACCCTCACGGTCCGGGTGCTGTGGCACCAAGGCTCCGTCCCCCATCAGATCGAGTTGCAAGGAGCCATGCCATGAAACGGGGACTCACGCTCATCGAGCTGCTCATCGCCCTGCTCCTGGCCGGCCTGGTGGTGGGGTTCGCCGTGACCATGTTGCGCGACGAAAACTCCAACATGATCCACGTGCGGTCGCGCGTCCAATCCCAGACCGCCGCCCGCGACGGCATGAAGATCCTGGAATCGGAGCTCCGCGCCGCCGGATTCAGAGTGGCCATGTCCATCTCCACCGCACCGACACGGCCGCTGGAAATGGTTTCCTTGTCCTCCTGCCCAAACGCCATCGAAGCCCCCTTCCAGTCCTCCGTGGTGGCCATGGATGGCTACAACGGCGGCAACGACACCCTGGATCTGGCCTTTCCGACGATGGTGGATGCGACCAGCGGAGCCAATTGCCTATCCATCCGGTGGACGCGGTACGTGGTTGCCAAGAACGGAGATCTGATACGCTACGAGGCGGCATCCAGAGCCAATTTTGCAGCAGCACCCCCGGCCGTCGTGGGCAAGAACGTGGATGTGTTCCAGGTTCAATTGGGGGCCTCGGGGATTTCCCGCAACGGCAAGGTGTTCCTGGCTGCCGCGGATTCGTGCTGTCCAGGCACCACCTGGACCGCGACCGGGGTCACGGTGACTCCCAATGCGACCACCAAGACGGACGAATTGGCCGTGGCAGGATCTTGGAGCTACCTATCCAAGGAGAAAGTGCTTTCGATCGGTGAGACCTGGCGCTTGCGGTTCATCGTACAGAACGCGGATGCCGCCCTGCTCAAGGACCTGAAGGACAACGCCCCCACCTCGTTCATCAAGATCGGGCTCTTCTCCAGTTCGGGATCGGGAGACGTCACGCTTCCGATCCTCTCGCGCCCTCTCGAGGCCCCAAGCGGATTCGGACAGCTGGTGGAAGCGGATCTGGTGGTCCCCGAATCCGGCAAGTACAGGATCGGCCTATCCGGAACCGCCACGGGAAAACTCACCATCGAGGGATTCAACGCCCTCGCCGTGCGCTTGGGTGCCGATTCCGTTTGGCTCAAGGACCCTTCCGACATGAACCTGGACGATTGGACCCGGGTGAAGAGCGTCCGTGTGCAGGTGCTCACCCGCGCTCCCGCCGACAAGCAGGATTACCACTCCAAATTCACGGGCTTGTCCAACTTCCTTCAGACCTCCACCTCCGTTCCAGGGGAGTTCGATGTCAAGGATACCGCCATCCGCGTTCTTCTGGACCACGTCTATCCGGCAGGCAACAATGGAAATTTCTAAGCGTTCCGCCCCTCGCCAGGGAATGGCGATCTTCGCGGTCCTTTCCTTGATGGTGGTGTTCACCGTCCTGGGGGTGGCCGCCATCACCATCGCCCAACGCGACAACTCCAGCAGCGGAAACGTGCTGGACATCAAGCAGCGCGAAGCGGCCGCCTACGCGGGTTTGGTGTACGCCCAGAACGAACTCGCGCGCGACCCGGCCAACCTGCTGGCCATGCTGGAAAGCTGGCGGACCAGGACGCTGTACGCCAGCCCTACCGGCCCCTTCGGACCGGTGTATCTGAAATTCGATCCCACTGCCGCAGTCGCCCTGACCACCACCGATCCCGGCATGTACCAGATCCCCGGCTCCACCTCCAAGATCAAGGTGGAAGTCACGGGAATCACCCTGCCAAGCTCCAACCAAGAACCGCGGATCGCCTTGCGTTCCACGGGCTCCAGCGCTTCCGGAGACGAACAAACGATCCTGGGCGTGTACCAGATCAAGAACATCCGGATGAGCTCCAGCTCCATCACGATGCCCCTCACGCACCCGTTCTACGTGAGCGGAGCAGGAAACTGGGACAATCAATCCGTCACCATCGACGGTGGCAATGCGTTCTTTGGCGGCAAGACCCACGTCAATGGAACCAATCGTCATGTTATCCTAAAGAGTGCAGGATTGAGAGTGAGCGGCGATTTCGAACTGGACGACATCACAGAATTCACCGTGGACAGCAGCGTGTACATAAATGGGGACTTTCTTATCCACCAAATCACGGGGGCTCTCAAACTCAAACAAAACGTAATTGTCACTGGGAATATTTCCCCTCAAAGTGACGGGGCCACCTTGCAACTTGATAGTTCTCTTTATCTTATGGGGTCGCCGGGATTCACCATTGCAAAAGCTCTTCGCATTGTCATTGGCAAGGATTTTTACTTCCCAAATGGATCCCTCAAACTTGAATCCGGATCTTGGATCGATGTGGGTGGATCGGCATATATCCGACGATTTGATCAGGACGTTGGAAAAAGTATTGCGCTGGACGTTGGAAAACGGTTGGAACTATCCGGAAAGGGAGGAGCTCGACATCAATTTTTTGGAACTGGAAATTGGGGACAACTGATTGTAAGAAACGGTGCACCAGGTAGTACAATCCAGCCAGTCTCTTTTTCTTCAACCTATTTCCCCACCCGAGCGTCCACGGGCCTTCAGGTTTCCAATAACCCTGGTCCCTCCTGGATAGCCAACAACTTCATTACGGTGGCCAGTACATCAAATAGACTCCGCCTGATGCCCGACAGCGCAACGACCCATTTCCACACAATGGGTATGGGATCACCCGTTTACCTCACCTCGGGAACTACTGGAGATGTCGTACTCCTGAACAAATTGGGCAGGCCGGGCGCGGTGAGTCCATCTGTGGATGCCATCGATGGATTCGACGATGGTCCTCTTGGGCCGCGCTCGGAGGCGGAAATTGCCAACGGAGCGACAAGACCAACAGAAACGTCCGACTTTGAGCTAGGGGTCGACCTGAGCAGGGATCCAACCTTGGTTTCGCGTGGATGGATCGCCACTGCAAGCAGTCTTTGCGAAACGCCTTTTCATACCTGCGCGAAAGCGATTCAGAATGCATACGATGCAAACGTCAGTTCCAGGTCTCAATTCTACGGCGAGTTCTTTATCGTGCGACTTACCGGAACTAAATTAGGTTGGGACCTGGGGCGCGATTCCGCAACTCGACTTAAAGGCAAGTTCATGTTTGTGGTCCAGGGGAACTATGCCGTCGCCGACGTCGTCTGGCCAACTACCGCACCAAACCCAAATGCGAAAAACCCCCAAAATGTCATTTTCATTTATGCGAGAGGGAAGAACTATATTTTCGATGGTTTCAGTCCTAGATACAAGAACAATACAACAGATCCAGTGGAGTTTACCGGCTATGTGCGGTATGATGGGGATTGCTCCATGGCAAAACCTTCAATGACACCGCAAGCACCCTTGATCATTAACGGTGCGCTCCATGTGATGGGTCCCCCGTACAATGGCACTCCTGGCAGCGCCTCATGCCAAGGATTGACAATAAATTCCGGAGCGGCTGTGACATTCAAATTTGACCAGGCCGCGTTGGATGCCGTTGGTTCATCGCTGGGAACGGTGTTCACCAAACCCGATGGAACCAGTCTTCCCATGCCCCCCAATCAATTCCTGCTCATGGAGAACTGGGTGCAGATGCGGACCTTGGGCGAATTGAGGTAGGCATCCACCGGCTGGGTCCGGCGGATGTGGACGAGAAGGAATGGAGCGATTGAGAACGCTTGATCCTTCCTGGACGCGCCCCTAGCGGAGGAGCGTCCAGGTCGCCTTACCTTGGGCTCCTGTGGCGTGCACCACCACCACGCCCTTTTCCTCCAGGCGAAGGAACGCCACGGGATCGGCGACCACCCCCTGGGCCAGAAGCCGCCCCTGGAGATTGCTCACCCGGACGGTGATCGGCTCCTGCGACGACGCTCCGTGCATCTCCAGGCCACCGATGGTGGATTGGACCCGCCACCGCGAGTGGACCGCATTCTTCCCCACCCGAGTCTCGCCGGGATCGGTTTCGAATTGATCCAGCACCAGGCGTCCCGTGTCGGAGGTGCTCCACTCGATCCTCAAATCCTGGGGACCGGCGGGGATGTCGATGGAATCAGGAGTGGCGAAGGTTCCCATCGACGCACCGGAAGATGCCGCCACGGAAATCTGGGAGAGCGTCTCCGAACCACGCTTGAGGAGGATCGTTCCCGCCGACCCAGCCCAACCGCGAAGAATCACGCGCGCACCGAACGCCGAAGCCGCGCGGACCTGGTACTGGGACCAGGATCCCCCGAACAACTCCAGGTGTGGACGTTCCCCGGGCTTGCCGCTGACCACATGATCAAAACCCACGGATCCAAAAGCGCGCGCCTCGACGACGCCGGGCAGGGAGAAGGTGTCGAACCGCGCCTTCACCCGCCCATCCCCCAGGATGGCGGTGCGGAAAAAGCTCCCCATGGGAGTCAGGTCGGATGCGGTCCATCCTCCGTCCGGCGAGGCGGAGGGGACCAGCGCATCGCCGCCGCCGGTCGCGCGGGAAAGCGACCACCCGCACCAGGGCAGTCCCAACGTGTCCAGGACCGCCTTCCAGCGCCCGGCCATTTCCAGATCGGCCTTCCCATCCTTGGGCCGCACCGCCGAAAGCTGGTTGACGAACACCGGCAACTTCGCCTCCACCAACTTCCCCAACCGGAGGCGATCCTTGGTTTCGTCGGATCCCGGATCCAGCTTCTGCGCATAGACGACATTCGTGTCGCCCAAGGGATTGGCCAAGGCGGCGTCGGATTCCCGGCTGTCCCGTGGCGTGGAAACGATCACGACTCCGGGATGGTGGGCGCGGATCACGGAGAGGATCTCCTGGTGGAGCTTGCGCAGCCGGCTCCAATCGTAATCGTTCCCGGAAAGTCCTTCGTACGGCTCGAAGAGGAGGTTGGGCTTGCCGGCGTAGACCATGGCCATCTCCTCGAAGAAATCCTTCGCCTCCGCGGGATGGTCGGAGAGCGAATCCTCGTGCCAGGACACCACCACATACAGGCCGCGCTCGATGGCTCCCTGGATCCACTGGTGGATCCGGGCCTTGGCCAGGTTGGGGTTGTTCCGATAGGCCTCCAAGGCGGGTAGCCGACTCACATCCATCCTCAAGCGCACCACGGAACTGCCCCAATCGGTACCGAGCCACCCCATCGCCTGCGGCCCCCAGACCAGGGACTCGTCCTCGGTGCCCAGGTCTCCCAGGGTCATCCCGGCCAACCGCACCTTCTGGCCGGTGAATTCCCCCACCAGCGCTCCTTCGCGCACGGAAAGCCACCCGTGGACGGAAACCGGCGAAGCGCAGATCGCGGACACGGACAAGAGCGAACAAGCGACGAACGCGGAGCGGAAACAGCGAGTCATGGAACCCTGCCTCGTGGAAACGGTCTACAGAATGTAGAAGGACTTGCGCGGTTCCGGTGCGGTCCGCGCAAAAGCGGCGATGACTCCCGCGTAGGCACCACGCTCCCCCGGAAACCCTCAAACACGGGCCGAGGAACTCGATTCCAGACGCTCGCGCAATCCCCACAGGGCCTTGGGCGAAAGCTGGACATCCGCCTTGGGAGGATCGATGATCGCCACGCAGTGGAACTGGTCCACGGCGGTGTCGCGATGGATGGGACACCCCAGAGGCAATCCGGAAGGCGAGATGTAGCTGGCCACCACCGGCGACTTGGCATCCTTGCCGCGGCGGATCACCACGCCGATCTCCCCGTTTTCGAGCAAGACGTGGTTGCCCGGAGGGAAGATCCCCAAGGCCCGCACCATCGATGTGGCCACTTGGGGCATCACGAATTTCCCCAGGCCCCGCAGGATCTCCACCAGGGTCAGGTTCGACTTCTCGGTCGCCGCCCAGCTGCGGTGGGTCACACGGGCGGTGTACATGTCGGAGATCCGCAATACCTGGGCTTCCAGGGGAATCCGGTCGCCGACCAATTCCAGGTAACCCGTTCCGTCGACGGATTCGTGATGGCACCGCACCGCCTCCAACCAGACCGGATCCTGGACTCCCGACGACCGCAGGAGCTCCCAGGAGGCCAACGGGTGGCCGCGCATCCTGACCTGCTCCGCGTCGTCGATGGGACCGCTGCGCTCGTTGAGGGTCTCGTGCAACTCCAGGGTCGACAGGTTCATGGTCATCGCCGCGCACATCATCGACAACCGCGTGGGTCTGGGCATCTCCAACGCCTTGGCCAAGGCCTCCGCGGCGATGGCGGTGTCCATCTGGTGCTTGATCGAATGGTGGGGCCAGGTGCCCAGGCAGATGGAGGCGATCGCCGCGTCCTGCTCCTGCAGGCAAAGCACCTGGAGACCTTCGGCCAGAGCGACGATGGTCTCCCGCAGGCGGAGTGGATCGGGAGCCGGGAGCATCGCGCGCTGGAGGCCGTCGAGCATCTCGGAGAGCGAATCGAAAGCGGGCAGCGACGCGTTGCGCCTGTAGAGCCGCCGAGCCGATGCGTCGTCCGATTCCAGGGAGAGACGGCTGGCTCCCCGTCGGATCAGTTCGTCCACCATGGCCTGGTTGGACACGATCTGTCCACGCCGCAGGAGCAGACGACCCGTTCCGTCGAACAGATCGAAGTCCAGTGCGGTGCCCGCGATCAGGTCCAACGAACCGATCCGTCGCATGGTGGTCATGGCTCGCGGCCTCCGGACGCGGATGCCCACCGCGGAAACCCCGCGGAGGAAACGATCCACCTCAACATCCTACCGTTCGCGGGAATCCTCGTCCAGCGCGAAGACCGTACCGAAGACGATGCTGGGCCTGGAGGGACTAGTGTCCCCCCACCGCTTCCTTCTGCTGGGCGAGGTCTTCGGATTCCGGTCCGTACAAGGTGACGCGGTTGCGGCCGTTCTTCTTCGAGAAGTACATGGCCTTGTCGGCGCCATCGATGAAGTCCTGCTTCACCGAGGCCATGTCCGGAAACAGGCAGACCCCGATGGAAATGGTGACCTTGAGCATCCGCCCCTCGTGCGGGATGGCCATGCCTTCCACCGCGGCGCGGACGCGCTCGGCGCTCTGCATGGCCCCCACCTCGTCGGCCTGGGGCATGAGCACCACGAACTCCTCGCCGCCGTAGCGGGCGATCATGTCGCTGGACCGGATGGCCATCCCCACGCACCGGGCGACTTCCTTGAGGACCAGATCCCCGATGGCGTGACCGTAGGTGTCGTTGAACCTCTTGAAGTGGTCGATATCGAAGAGCATGAGCCCGATGCGCTGGCCGTAGCGGGTGGCGACCTCCAGTTGCTGGTTGAGCAAGGTCTGGAAGTGCCTGTGGTTGGGGACCTGGGTGAGGCCGTCGATGGTCGCGAGTCGCTCCATCTCCTGGTACATCCGCGCGCGCGTCAGGGCTCCGGCCGCGATGGAGGCGATGGCCGCCAGGAGCTTGGCGTCCAGCTCCTGGTAGGAGCCCGCCACGGTGGACTCCAGGGTGAGCACCCCGAAGCATTGGCGATCGTCGTTGAGGAACGGAGCGCCCATGATCTCATGGCCTCGCCAACCGATCTCGGCATCCATCCGGGCCTCGAACACCGCCCGAGGCCCGTCTTGGCCTTCGCGGGCCAGGACTTCCCGACCCGTGCGGAAGACGGCCCCGCAGATGGACGAAGGATCGGATGCGTCGAAGTAGGCCCCACGCTCCGGCAACGGCACGATCCCCGTCGAAAGCTGGACCTGGGCCATCTGCTTGGAGGGATTCCAGAGACTCACGGTCAACCGTTCCAGAGGGAACAGGGTGCGCAGGGAGGATTCCAGCACGACCAACAGGTCGTCCGGCTTGAGATGGCGGGTGAGCCTGGACTGGATGTCGTAGAAGGTGTTGGTGATGGTCGCCTGCCGCTGGATGGCCGTCCGCGCGGATTGGACGGTGACCAGAGCGGAAGCGATGCTCGCGAACCTCTTGAAGTAGTGGTAGTGCTCGTCGGAGAAGGCGCGCGCCCCCTTGTGGTCGACCACCAGGAGAGCCTGGAGCTCGCCGTTGTCCTCGTTGCGCACCGGCAAGGCCATCAGGGACAGGACGCGTTCGCCCTCCGGATAGTATTCCGGAGCTTCCCCGTAGTTGGCCACATCGCCGGTCAGCAAGCCGGAACGCAGGGAATTTCCCAGCAATCGGACTCCGGGGACGATCCGCGCGTCGGGAACCACGGTTCCCTTGCCGAACTTGGCGTCCAGGAGGAGCTCTCCGCTGATGGGATCCACCAGGAATCCCAAGGCGGAATAGGAACGGAACACCTTGTGCATCAGGTGCACCACCGGTCCCAGCAACCTGGACATCTGCTGGCGGGCCTGGTCGTCCTGCTCGGACAGGATGGAACGGGACAGGACCTGGGAAGCGGAAGGGTCGATCTCGTCGCCGCTGGAGGACATCGTGGGATCGTCCCAGGCTCCCTGCACGCGCTGGCGCGGAATCGCCGTCGATGCACGAGGATCCACCGGAGGATTGGACAAGCCTTGTCCGGATGGCCCCGTGGGACGCGCATGCGATCCCGAAACGGACGCCGTGGTGGAGCCCACCGGCGCGGAAACGGAAGCCACCGCATGCACCCCGGACGAGGAAGCCGAAGGGGACGAAGCCGACGCCTCGGAAATGCTCAGTCCACCCCGTCCGCCCCCGGAGACTGCTTCCATCCGGCCCCGCGGACTGGAGACCTGATGCAGGGAGTGGTGGACCAGGAGGAACACGAGAAGCCAGATTCCGACCTGCGCGAAATGGAAGGGGATGTCGATCAGGGGGATCTGGACGGCCCCCCACAGCGCCAAGCGGCCGACCAGCAGCGGACTCGCCACCAGGACCACCGCACCGGCCAGAAGATGGAGCCGATCCCTCTTCGGATCCGAGATCGGAAGCAATGGGACCAGCCATGCGCCCAGGGAAACCAACAACCAGGACGAATCCGTGGGGGCCACCAGGATTTGCGCCAGCAGCACCCCGATCGCGAGCATCGAGCCGAAGGCTCCGAGCCTGCGCAGCACAGGCCGCGCGAAAGTGGCGGCCACGGCGAAGGCCACCAGGATCCCGCTGTAGATCAGGAGTCCTGATGTTGGCGTCAGGCCAGGAAACTGGCGCCCACCAACAAGCCATCCGCTCGCGCCGACGATCCACAGGATGGCCGCAGCCGCCTGAAGGAAAACACCCACCAGAGTCCTCCGCTATGGGTCAAATGTATGTTTATCGATCCTAGTTTTACCATTTCCATAGGGTACCTGCCAACGGGAAGCGAGGAGAGGAAGATTGAGTCGATCCAGCTTGATTTCCTGGTGGCAGCGGAGTCGATACCTTCGACAGGTTGCCAAGGCGATCGATTCCACGGTGGCCCCTCCCCCACGGGCCCAGCCCCTCCTGAGCGGTCCCGGCGTGGTTCTGGTCCCCTTCGACCCCGTCCATGCCGCCCTTGCCAATCCATTCATCCAGGACCTTTGCCAGACCCTGGAAGGGCCCATCCGCCTTGCCGGCCCCGTATCCAGCCTGCGATGGTCACCGGAAACCTCCCTGCCCCCCATCGAAATCCCGCTTGGGCTTTCCCCGAAGTCGTTCCGGGAATGGCTCGAATACCACAGGGCCCATCGAACCGACTGGTGCCTCCTGGTTTCCAGATCCCCTTCTCCACTGGAGGAGGCATGCCTCGCTTGGCTGGGGTCGGGCGCCAGGATCGCCTCCCTGGATGCATGCCTGTCGAGTGCTGCCAACGTCAAGTTGCAAACCCAGCCGGAAGGCTCCTTCGAGCTCCATCTTCGCCGGACCCTGCGCACCGTGCTGACCGGTTTTCCCCATGGAATCGTGGCCGACCGTCCCAAATCCGGCCCCCGGGTCCTGGAGATCCCACCTTCGCTTCCGGAAACAGGGGGACGCACGAAGGCCTTCGTGGAGCAGATCACCCGGTTGGCCACCTCCCAACCCCTCCTGCTGGCGCACTCGGAAAATCTTCCCGAACTGATCGCGGACACCGTCCGCAGCCTGGGCCCCCGCATCGCACTGGTCCATTTGCAGGCGGCGAAGGACGTCCAGGAACTGGCGAAGCGTTCCAGTGTCTTCGTTGGCGTGCGCTCCCCGGCCACCGCTTTGGCCGCCCTCGCGGGGTGCCCGGTCCGTCTGATCGGAGCTTCCGAGGATGCTCTGGACTATCCGTCGGAAGGTGTCCAAGTGGTTTCCCTAAAAATCCTTAGGCAAGAATTGGACGAATCGGTGTAGATTTGGCCCTCCACGGGATGTAGCTCAACTGGTAGAGTGCCTGCTTTGGGAGCAGGTGGTCGCACGTTCGAATCGTGTCATCCCGACTCCGGAGCAGGAAGTTCTACTCTTTCCTTCCTGTCCCGGCCCTTCACCCCCTTAGGAGAACCCATGGCTGCCAAGGAAGAATCGGTCATCCTCAAATACCTGAAGAAGAACCCCGGATCCGAAGCGCTGGACATCTCGTTCGGTACCGACATCGACGAATCCGTGGTGAAGGAAACCCTCCAGCAGCTCTTGGGCAAGCAGCAGGTTTCCGAAGCCGTCAGCGAATCCGGCATTTCCACCTGGTCGATCGCCGCTCCTCCTCCGCCGGCCCCCAAGGTGGCGGCTCCCAAGCCCCAGCCGGCCCCCAAGCCGGTCAGCGAGGATGCTCCCACCGACGACAGCGACGATTCCGACAGCGACGAGGGTTCCAGCTCCAAGGGTGGAGTCGGCAAGGGCTTCGTCATCTTCATCGCCTTGCTGTTCGCCGCCATCGGTGCCGGCGCCTCGTTCTTCATGGTCCAGGGCTCCATCAGCGCCGCCAAGGCCGATATCGTGAAGGCCAAGGGCGAGCTGCAGGATTCCGTTGGTGTCTTCAAGCTGGCCACCAACAACCGCATCTCCGCGATGGAGCAGGAGATCAAGTTGCTGAAGGCTCCTCCCGCCGAGGAGAAGGCCGACGACGCCAAGGCCGCCAAGAAGGCCACCAAGCCCGTTGTCAAGAAGGGCAAGAAGGGCAAGTAAGCGGGTCGCCCGATCTTTCCGGTCGACGCCCTCTCCGAGCGCCTCGTCGCGACCTACCGCGACGGGGCGCATCTTGTTTTGAAAGCCCCCACCGGCTCGGGCAAGAGCACGCGGGTTCCACGCCACCTCCTGGAGGCGGGTATCCGGGGCCGGATCTGGGTGATCCAGCCCCGCAGGTTGGCTGCCCGCAGCGTAGCCAGATGGGTGGCCAAGCAGCTGGGCGAGGAATTGGGCGGCAGGATCGGCTACCACGTCCGGTTCGATCGAACCGAATCGGAGCGGACGGAAGTCCTGTTCTTGACGCCGGGTGTCGCCCTGCGCATCGCCTCGTCATCCCAAGGATTTTCGGGGGTCTCGGCGATCCTGCTGGACGAATTCCATGAACGGTCCGCCGAAACCGACGCGCTGGCAGCGCTGGCATTGGCCTCCGGCAGACAAGGACCACTGGTCTGGTTGTTGTCGGCCACGGTGGATCCGGAAGAACTGCGGACATGGCTTTCCAGCGGTTCGCGTCCTGTCCAGGTCCTCGAAAGCCAGGGGCGGATGTACCCCGTCCAGATCGAATACCGCCCCATGCCCGGCAATCTGCAGCTTGCCGATTCCATGGCCAACGCAGTTCGCGAACGCCTGCGCCAAGGCGTGGATGGCGATCTTCTCTGCTTCGTCCCCGGAGTGGGAGAGATCCGTCGGACCATCGAGTTGCTTTCCCGAACCCCACTTCCCACGCCGCTTCGAACCCGTCTCCTGAGCCTCCATGGCGACATGGAGCCATCCGAACAGGACGCAGCGCTGGCGGAAGCCCCTCCCGGATGCGTGAACATCGTGGTGGCCACCAATGTGGCGGAAACGTCCCTGACCCTTCCAGGAGTCCGGCACGTACTGGATTCCGGCTATGTCCGTTCGGCACGATTCGATCCGCGTCGCGGACTGGACACCCTCTACACGATCCGCGCGAGCCGTCGCAGTGCCGACCAGCGGGCCGGACGCGCCGGACGCGTCGCCGCGGGAACCTGCTGGAGATTGTGGTCGGAATCCGACATCCCCCCCCAAGACGAACTCCCGGAAATCCTCCGCATCGACCTCGCTTCCCTCTGGCTGACCCTGGCGGCCTTCGAACGCTCCCCCGGGAACTTCCCCTGGCCCACCCCGCCCTCGGAAGAACGGATCCGATCGGCTTGCGGACTCCTGACCATGCTGGGAGCCTTGTCCCCTTCGGGAGACGTGACCGATCTTGGCAAACGCATGTCCCGGATGCCGGTGTCGCCCCGCACCGCCAGGGTGCTGCTGGAGGCTCGACGGCTGGGGGGATCCCCGCAGGCCTTGCGGTGGGCGGCCGCCTGGGAATCGCAGGGGCCACGCGACGAGGACCTCCTGCGAAGAAGCCTGGAGGAGTTCGTCAGGGGCGCTCCGGGTCGAGAAGTCCCGCTGGGTAGACTCCTGCTTTCCGCTTTCGCCGATCGCTTGGCCGTCCAGGCCTCGCCCGACCGGTGGCGTCTGAACGACGGACGGGTCTGCGAGGGAAGCGTCGGCGGTGAAACCCAGCTTTGTCTGGCTCTGGAAGTGCAGGAAACCGCCAATGCGCAGCGAGGCACCAGCCTTCGCTTGCGGGAGGCGGAGCCCGTGGAGACCTCCTGGGTGGAGGACGCCTTCCCTGGACGGATCCGCACCTCGGTCGAGGTGGACTGGGATCCACGCAATCGTCGGGTGCACGCGCGCGAGGTGGTCCGCTTGGCCGACCAGAGCCTGTGGTCGCGTCCGGTGGACGACAACCGGATTCCTCGGCTGCAGGCCGAACAGCTCCTGTCCAGCAAGATCGCCCAGGGGGAGATCCGATGGAAGTGGGGCGAGGAGGAGGACCTTTGGGTCCTCCGGTCGCGCCTGGTGGCCAAGGCCTTCCCGGAACGTGGACTGTGCACCTTCGAGGAGGAGGATCTGGAACTCGCGCAAGCGGGAATCGTCGAAGGGTGCCTGGCCGCGGCGGGAGTGGAAAACCGCGAAGTGCTTCCCTATCTCAAGGAAGTCCAGGGGCACGAGCAGGTGCAATTCGTGGAAAAGATGGCTCCCCTCGGGATCGGATTGGCTTCCGGAAGGAAGGCGCGGGTCGCTTACCAAACCGACGGTTCCGCCCTGGTCTCGGCCCGGATCGGGGATTTCATCGGGGTCAAGCAGGAGTCGGTGCGGATCGGGCAGGGCAGGATTCCCATGGTGTTCGAGATCCTGGCCCCCAACCACCGTCCCGTCCAGCGCACATCCGATCTGGACGGATTCTGGCAGAGATCCTACCCCCAGATCAAGGCCGACCTGAAACGCCGCTACCCCAAGCATCCCTGGCCCTGAACGGTATTTTCGTCCCGTCGAGGCGGTTTCGGTGCTATTTTCCGCGATGGCGTTTCCGACCGCCCGACCGCGATCGGGACCGTTTCGGACCGATCGCGGAGAACCGCGCCATCCAAACACCCTCGCGAAAGGACCCCCAGATGGGAAGCCACGGAAAGTGCTGGCTGTTCACCAACGGCGACGACGGAAATTGCTACTGGTGCTACTGCAACAAGTACTCCGACGACATGGAAAAGGAGTTCAAGCGCCAGGTGTACTCGCGATCCGGCTACGCCTGCCGCAAGGTGCATCGCTACGACCACACCCCCGACCGCGGCTACGAACTGTTCGTGTGAGTCTGAGATAGGTGTCCGGAAGCGGTCCAAGGAACGCCTCCGGACACCCACCGGCTCATGCCGTTCCGATGATCTTGGAGACCCCCAGTATGGAGGCCAACCTGGAATCCACGGCTTTCATTCCTGCATCCTCCTTCTTGGGAGCAGACTTGGCGATGCTCGCCTGGGCTTCGGCACTTAGTTTGGGAGCCTCGGTTTTCCCCCGCGCATCGGACAGGACGTTCTGCAAGGGGTCGGCCTTGGTCGCGGCGGCGGCCTCCGCCTTTCGGGCCTTGGCTGCGGTCTCGAAGTAGTTCTGGACCTCATTGGCGTTGGCGGCGGCAAGGTCGAGGGTGCGGGTTCCCGTCCCGCTGGCCATCGGAGACATCTTGGCTTTCAGGCTTTGTGCCACCACATAGGCCTTGGCCTGGCTTGCTGTGGCCTGGGCTTGAGATGCCCCCTTGGGGTCGGACTTGGCCGCAGCGGCGGTTGCATCCTTCCCGGATTGACCGGATGCCGTCTTGGTCGCTTCTGCCGACGCTTGCGCGCCTTCGGCCGCCTTGGGTGGTGTCACGGTTTTAGGCGCGGTGATCTCGCGGATCAGTTTGATTGGATCGGTTGGCATACAGGTCCCCCCCTTGAACGGATTTCCCCGATATCTGTTGTCGACCGAACTGTCGTAGGACTTTAGTCTTTTTTCGCGAAAACTCTCCAGGACCATGGCGTTTCCCACGTCCTCTTCTCTTGGCCCTTTCGCCCCCACTTCCCCTCGTCTTGCGCCCTGCGAGCTAGCTTCCCAAGCCAGGAGATCCGCACCATGAAGCACATCATCTGTCCCGAACGGCATGAAGGAAGCGAATCGACCCTGTTCCTTGCCGGAGGCATCAGCGGATGCCCGAACTGGCACGACCGATTGGTGGAGTTGCTTTCCAGCACCGATCTGACCTTGTTGAACCCACGCCGCAAGAACTTTCCCATCGACGACCCTTCCGCCTCGCGGTTCCAGATCCAGTGGGAACACGAGCACTTGCACAGGGCCCAAGCGATCTCCTTCTGGTTTCCCCGCGAAACCCTCTGCCCCATCACGCTCTACGAGCTGGGCGTCTGGACCACGTCGGAGAAGCCCCTGTTCATCGGGATGCACCCTGACTACAGCCGCCGGATCGACGTGGAAATCCAGACCTCGCTGGTGCGGCCGAACTTGGTTCCCGCCTATTCGCTAGAAGACCTTGCCGGACAGATTCGCTCGTGGGAGAGATCAAAATCGCTCTGAGCTCCATCCTGAACGGAGATCGGTCCCAAAACCAAAAAGCCCTGCTCCTGGCAAAACCAGGAGCAGGGCCCGGCGCTCCTCAGCCAGGAGCGCTCGCCATCGAATCCAGCGTCGATCGATCTAGGGAAGCTTCTTGGTCTGCATGGAGGACCATTGTCCGCTGCAGAAGGCGCAGGTGTTCCCGATGAACTTCTGACGACCGGTGGAGCCGGTGTCCCCTTTCAGCCACCAGTTGAACCAGGCCACCGCGAACTTCGCGAATTCCCCTCCGTTGTCCGCCCAGTAGGTTCCCCCGTGGCCGGCGCTGGGAACGTTGGCGAACACCGTGGGCAGGTGAGCGATCCCGTTGAAGTCGCGCAGACCATTGGGGTAGGCGATGTCGTCCGGGCCACCGATCGCGTAGGCGATGGGCGCATGGAGCTTGTTGAGGGTGGACTGGTCGGGGCTCAGGAGACCGCTGCTCATGATGATGGTGGCGTCCACCCGCGGATCCAGGGAGGCTCCATAGGCCATGATGCCTCCGCAAGACCAGCCGAACGAACCGACCATGGTATCCAGGCTCTGGTAGAAGCGGCTGCAGGGCTTGCCGTTCTGCTGGAGCGCCCAATCGAAGCCCTTGATGAGGTACCCGCCCAAGGTGCCCAGGCCGGAGCCCATGTCATAGCTGCCCGATCCTCCGGGAGTCCCCTCGTTGATCACGATGAATCCATGAGAGGCGATCTCGGCATAGAAATCGGCGGTTTCCGTGGAATTCCTGCCGCACCCTCCATTCCCCCAAACCAGGATGGGGTACTTCTTACCCGCGCCCAAATCGCTGGGGCGGTAGATGGTCTTGCCCGACAGGCTGGGATCGGTTTCGATCACCACCTGGTGGGAACCGGTCAGGGGACTCCCCCCCAACGAGGCGTTCACCTTCACAGGGTCCGGCCCCTTGTCGGCGGGATTGCAGGTGGCCAGCGCGCTCAGGGTCACGTCCACGGTCCCTTCGTAGCTGGACAGGGGGACGGTCTTGGAGACATATCCGTTCGCGGACACCTTCAAGGAATCCACCACGGCCAGGGACCGGGCGGAAACCCCGCGATCGACCGGCTGCGAAGCCAGGAGCCGTCCCTCGCCGGTCCGGACCATCCGGAAGGTGGAGGTCCGGTCGCCAAGACCCACGCGAACCAGGAGCATGGTCGCCGACAGCGAGACCTTGGAGGCATCGAACGAGAAGAGGCCTGCGGGAGCGTTCCTTTCCACCGCGGCAAGGCGATTCCCGGAAAGATCCAGCCAATCGATGCTCACATGGGTCGGCACCGCGAGCTCGGCGGTCAGGACTCCGCCGACCATCGAGAGCGAACCGGGAAGATCGGATCGATCCAGGATCCCGTTGGTCCCTCCGGTCAGGGAATAACCTCCGCTCGCATCGGTCGTGGCCTTCAGGGACTTCGAATCCAAAGCCACGGTGGCACCCGAGATGGGGCTTCCAGCGTCGCTCTTGACGGTCCCATTCAGTGCAATGGTCTGGGCCCCGACATCGAGGCCTAGGATCAGGAAAGCGCAAAGGGATACGGATGGGCGCATGCGGGCCCCCTTTATGGTTCCAGGTGAGGTTGTCGAACAGTTCTCAATGTACCTGACAACGGTCTTTCCCACCGTCAAGTTCCAAGACAACGTTTTGGAAGATCCTACAAAAGCCGCAAGTTTCCGGACTGGCTATCCCCGTTCCGCCAGAATACGCTCCCACCTCCCCAGCCACCGCCGCAACGGGGCGTCCAAGAAAAGACGAGGCACCCGATCAGGGTGCCTATGTCTTCCATCAATTAGAACATGAAGGGAAAGGCATGATGTCCAGACAAGATGATCGAGACAAATACGAAAAAGCCCTGTCCCGGGGAACCGGAACAGGGCTCGTCAATTTCCGCCTGAGCTAGATCAGGCCAAGCGCTTGTTCAGCTCGTCGATCATCTTCTGCGCCGCCACCGGGATCACGGTTCCAGGTCCGAAGATGGCGGCGGCGCCGTTCTTCAGGAGGAAGTCGTAGTCCTGGGCGGGAATCACGCCACCGCAGATGATCATGATGTCCGGACGTCCCAGCTTGGCCAGCTCGTCGCGCAACTGCGGAAGCAGGGTCTTGTGGCCGGCGGCCAGCGAAGACATGCCCACGATGTGCACGTCGTTTTCCACCGCCTGGCGGGCGGTTTCTTCCGGCGTCTGGAACAGGGGCCCGATGTCCACGTCGAAGCCGAGGTCGGCGTAGGCCGTGGCCACCACCTTGGCGCCGCGATCGTGGCCGTCCTGGCCCATCTTGGCGATCATGATGCGGGGGCGACGTCCCTGGGCCTTCTCGAACGCGTCGGTGGCCTTGCGGACGTTGGCGACTTCTTCCGCCTCGCCGAATTCGGAGCTGTACACACCAGAGATGGAACGGATCACGGCCTTGTGCCTCCCCCAGACCTTCTCCAGGGCGAAGGAGATTTCGCCCAGGGATGCGCGGACGCGGGCGGCCTCGATCGAGAGCGCCAGCAGGTTGCCTTTGATCTCGCCGGAAGCGGCCTTGGTCAGGTTGGCCAGGGCCGCCTGGACCTTGGACTCGTCGCGTTCGGCGCGGAGCTTGGCCAGACGCTTGATCTGGGACTCGCGGACCGCGGCGTTGTCGACGTCCAGGATTTCCAGGGCGTCTTCCTGCTCCAGGCGGAACTTGTTCACGCCGACGATGACTTCCTTGCCCGAGTCGATGCGCGCTTGGCGACGGGCGGCCGCCTCCTCGATGCGCATCTTGGGCAGACCGGTCTCGATGGCCTTGGCCATGCCGCCGAGCTCTTCCACTTCCTGGATCAGGGCCCAGGAGCGGTGCATGAGCTCGTTGGTCAGCGCCTCCACGTAGTACGAACCGCCCCACGGATCCACGATCTTGCAGATGCCCGTCTCGTCCTGGAGGAAGAGCTGGGTGTTGCGGGCGATGCGCGCGGAGAAGTCCGTGGGCAGCGCGATGGCCTCGTCGAGGGCGTTGGTGTGCAGCGACTGGGTGTGGCCCAGCGCGGCGGACATCGCCTCGATGCAGGTGCGCGCGACGTTGTTGAACGGATCCTGCTCGGTGAGCGACCAGCCCGAGGTCTGCGAGTGCGTGCGCAGGGCCATGGACTTGTTGCTCTTGGGGTTGAACTGCTTGATCATCTTCGCCCACAGAAGACGCGCGGCGCGGAGCTTGGCGACCTCCATGAAGTAGTTCATGCCCTCGGCCCAGAAGAAGGACAGGCGCGGCGCGAAGGCGTCCACGTCGATTCCCGCCTTGATGCCGGTGCGGACGTATTCCAGACCGTCGGCCAAGGTGTAGGCCATCTCGATGTCGGCGGTGGCGCCGGCCTCCTGCATGTGGTAGCCGGAGATGGAGATGGAGTTGAACTTGGGCATGAACTTCGAGGTGTACTCGAAGATGTCCGCGATGGACCTCATCGACCCTTCGGGAGGATAGATGTAGGTGTTGCGAACCATGTACTCCTTGAGGATGTCGTTCTGGATGGTTCCCGTGAGCTTGTCCTGGGAAACGCCCTGCTCCTCGGCCGTGACCACGTAGAAGGCGAGGATCGGAAGGACCGCGCCGTTCATGGTCATGGACACCGACATCTGGTCCAGGGGGATCCCGTCGAACAGGATCTTCATGTCCAGGATGGAGTCGATCGCCACGCCCGCCTTGCCCACATCACCCACGACTCGTGGGTGATCGGAATCGTAGCCGCGATGGGTGGCCAGGTCGAACGCCACCGACAAGCCCTTCTGGCCGGCGGCCAGGTTGCGCTTGTAGAACGCGTTCGATTCCTCGGCGGTGGAGAAGCCCGCGTACTGGCGCACCGTCCATGGCTTGTTCACGTACATGGTGGTGTACGGCCCGCGCAGGAACGGTGGGATGCCGGAGGTGTACTTGGTGTGCTCCAGGCCCTCGACATCCTCGGGTCCGTACAGGGGCTTCACCTGGATCTGCTCCATGGTGTCCCACATCAGATCGGACAATTTCTTTCCGGTCTTGGCTTCCACGGACGCCTTCCACGAGTCGAAATCGACCTTCGCGGGAGCGTCCTTCTTGTAGGAAAGCTTGGTGAAGTCGATGCTCATCCCTGCACTCCGATCTTCTTCTGAAGGCCGCCCAGAACCTGGAGGAGGTTGGCGCGGACATGGATGAATTCGTCGATTCCCGAGGCCTTGTGGGCTTCGACCTGGTCGGCGGGGAAGCCCGCCAGGACCACGGCCACTCCGGGGATCGCCGCCTTGAGGGCCGGCACGATCTGGGGGACCAGTTCGGGATAGGTGTCGTCGGTGCTGCAGATGGTGACCACCTTGGCGCCGGAATCCGTCGCCGCGTCCACCATGTCCTTCACCGAAGCGAAACCTTCCGGGTACACCACTTCGAATCCGCCGACTTCGAAGAATCCGCGGGAGAAGTCGGCGCGGCCCTTGTGCTGCGCCAGGGGCCCCATGGTCGCCAGGAAGACGCGCGGACGCCAGCCGGTGCGGACCAGATGGCGATCGGCGGCATCGCGCAGCTTCTCGAAGGGCTCCGACAGGCGGTGGAGCTTGAGCGGCTGGATGGTCGGACGGTCGGCGTCGCCGGCGCGGATCACGCGGGTGATCTCGCCCAACGTGGCTCCGGCCTGGACGGCCTCGATCGCGGCCGCGACCATCTTCTCGTCGGTGACACCCATGAGATCGGACAGCTTGCCCATGACCTTGGAGTGCTTCACGTCGTCGTAGGCGGTGCGGTATTCGGTGACCGACACCACGCGCGACTTGTAGATCGCGGCGTAGTCGGGCTTGCGGCCCTCGATCTTCTTTTCGCCGATGTTGGCGTACTGGTTCACGCCCACCTGGACGTCCTTGCGGGTGGCCAGAGCCGATTCCTTCGCCTTGCAGACCTTTTCGATCTCGGACTGGATGAACCCGGCCTGGAGAGCGGCGAAAGCTCCGCCCTTTCCTTCCACGGCCTGGAAGAGTTCCCAGGCCTTCTGGGCGATCTGGTCGGTGAGCCATTCCACGGCCCACGATCCACCCGCGGGATCCACCACGTGGCGCAACTGGGCTTCCGTGGCCAGGAGGATCTGGGTGTTGCGGGCGATGCGGCGGGAGAACTCGTCCGGAAGTCCGAAGACCTCGTCGAACGGGGTCACCTGCAGCGACTGCACGCCGCCCAGCACCGCCGAGAAGCTCTCGGTGGTGGTGCGCAGGAGGTTCGCGTAGGGATCCAGCTTGGACTTGTTCCACAGCGCCGTACGGGCGTGGATGCTCATGCTCTGCGAGCACATGTTCCCGCCGAAGGCTTCCACGATGCGGCTCCACAACAGGCGCGCTGCGCGGAACTTGGCGATTTCCATGAAGAAGTTGGGACCCACGCTGAAGGCGAAGCGCATGCGGGGAGCGACGGTGTCCACCGCCACGCCGCGCTTGACCAGCTCGCGGATGTATTCGGCGCCCTGGGAGAGGGCGAAGGCCAGTTCCTGCACGGCGCTGCCGCCGGCTTCCAGGAAGGAACGCGAGTGGACGCACACGGTCTGCAGCGCCGGAGCTTCGCGCTCGGCCCACAGGGTGAGCTGGGCCATCTCGCGATAGGCCTCGTCCAGGGACTGGGGAAGGGTGCCTTCGTGGGCGAGCACGCCCAGCGGATCCATCTCGATGCATCCGCGCAGCTTCCTGACATCCAGTCCGCGGCTCTTGACCAGGGCGGCCAGCAGGGCGGCGAAGGGAAGTCCGGAGGCTCCCGAGCGGACGAACAGCGAGGTCTTCTCCAGGTCGATGTCTTCCAGCGCGACGGAGAGATCCTTGATGGTGGCGATGCTGACGCCGCCCTTGCCCACGTCGCCCTCGACGGCGGAATCGGGATCGATGCCGGCGCGCGTGGCGTGGTCGAGGTTCAGGTTCAGCGCCGTGAGGCCACGCGACAGATCGTGTCTGGCGGCCTGGTTGAACTCGCGGGGTCCCGGATAGGGCAGCTCCTGCGAAACCTCCCAGGCCTCGGCGACGTAGCCTTCGTGCGAAGACCCGCGCGCCAGCTGGCCGCAACCGGGCTTGGCCTTCAGGTGTTCCAGGCCGGCCACGTCGGAGGCGTTGTAGATGGGCTGGACGGTGATGCCTTCGTAGGTGCCGGAGACGAGCTTCTTCTCGTAGGGCACGCCCTTGAGTTCGGCTTCGACCTGGGCCTTCCACTTGTCGAAGGGAACCTCCGCGAATTCGGAGAGCAGCTTGGGTTTGTCGGTCATCGGATCACTCCACGTCCAGGAGGGCCTGGCCCTCCTCCACGGTGGCGCCGGCGGCGACGTAGATCTTGGTGACCTTGCCCGTCTTGGGAGCGGTCACGGGAGTGTTCATCTTCATGGCCTCGAGGACCAGGACCTGCGCGCCGGCCTGGACCGAGTCCCCTTCCTTCACGTCCACCGACACGATGCGGCCGGCGAGCTGCGAACGGACCGATGCGGCCGATCCGGCCCCTGCGGGCTTGGCCGCGGGAGCCGCGACGGCAGCAGGCGCGGCTGCAACGGCCGCGGCGGGAGCCGCGGCCCGGGGGGCCACGCGGGAGGCTCCGGTGGAGGTGTCGTCGATGGTCTCGACGACGACTTCGTAGGTTTTTCCTTCGACGGTGATTCTGAGCTTTTTCACGACGGTTTCCTTTTCAGCGCAAGCGATGCGATTCGAACTGTTGAAAACGACCGTGGATGTTCCAGAGGCTTTGCGTCCGGACCGCGGGCTCGATGCTCACGATCCGGAACGGTTCGTCCAGGACCGCGTGCACGGCGGCCGCCACGATGGCATGGAGATCCTTTTCCTTGATGTCCTGGCTCATCTGGCCTCCCTCACAGAGGAATGTTTCCGTGCTTCTTGGGGGGGCGGGTTTCGCGCTTGGAGAGCGTGTTCCGCAGGGCCAATGCCACCGTGGGACGGCTCATGGCCGGCTCGATGACGTCGGTGATCATGTTGTTCTCCGCGGCCTGCCAGGGCGAGGCGAACTTGTCGCGGTACTGGCTGACCAGTGCCGCGGCTTTGGCCTTGGGATCGGAAGCGGCCTTGATCTCCTTGCCGAAGAGCACGTTCACGGCACCGTCGGCGCCCATCACGGCGATCTCGGCGGTGGGCCAGGCGAAGACCATGTCGGCGCCCATGTCCTTGGAGCACATGGCCAGGTACGCGCCGCCGTATGCCTTGCGGAGGATCAAGGTGATCTTGGGCACCGTGGCCGCCGCGTAGGCGAACAGCATCTTGGCGCCGTGGCGGATGATGCCGCCGCGTTCCTGGGCCACGCCGGGCAGGAATCCGGGAACGTCCACCAAGGTGACGATGGGGATGTTGAACGCGTTGAGGAACCGGATGAACCGGGCCGCCTTGTCGGAGGCGTCGATGTCCAGGGTTCCGGCCTTCATCATCGGTTGGTTGGCGACGATGCCCACCACCACGCCCTCGATGCGGGCGAAGCCGATGATGATGTTGCGCGCCCAGTCCTTCTGGACCTCGAAGAGGTGTCCGTCGTCGACCAGGCGTTCGATCACCGTGTACACGTCCAGCGGCGCCTTGGCGTCCTCGGGGACCAGGTCGTTCATGCCCAGGTCCGGCGACATGGAAATGCGCGACGTGGGCCTGTGCGGCGGGTCGTCCAGGTTGTTGGACGGCAGGTACGACAGAAGCTCCTGGCAGAGCTGGATGGCGTGTTCGTCGGAGTCGGCGATGAAGTGGATGTTGCCGGACACCGAGCCGTGGGCGTCGGCGGATCCGATGTCGTCCATGGTGCAAACCTGGCCGGTGACCGCCTTGATCACGTCCGGGCCGCAGATGAACATGTTGGCCTGGCCGCGGATCATGATGAGGAAGTCCATCAGGGCGGGCGAATAGGCCGCGCCACCGGCGCAGGGTCCGGCGATCAACGAGATCTGCGGCACCAGACCGGAAGCCTCGACGTTGTGGTGGAACACACGTCCGTAACCGGAGAGGGAATCCACCCCTTCCTGGATGCGCGCGCCGCCCGAGTCGTTGACCACCACGATGGGCATCCCGCCCTGCATCGCGTAGTCCATGAGGTCGCAGATCTTCTGGGCGTGCATCTTGCCCAAGCTGCCGCCGGCCACGGTGAAGTCCTGGCTCACCACCGAGACGGGGCGACCGCCCACGTAGCCCACGCCGGTGATCACGGCGTCGGCGGCCATGTACTTGCCGGACAGGCCGAAGTCGTGGGCGTGGTGCTGCACATGGGCACCGAATTCCTGGAACGTGTCGGCTTCGAAGAGGCGTTCCACGCGGTCGCGGGCGGTCATCAACCCCTTCGTGCGGCGGGCTTCGAGCTTGTCCTTGCCGCCACCGGCCAGGACCTTGGCGCGCCGTTCGGCGAGTTCTTCCAACAATGCCTTGTCAATTGCCATGGGTGGGGAGTCTCCGTTACTTCTTGGGTGCGCAGAATTCCGTGAGGACGCCGCGCGTGGATTTGGGGTGCAAAAAGGCGATGTCCATTCCGCCGGCACCGGGCCGGGGAGCTTCGTCGATCAGGCGGAGTCCATCTTGCTTGGACTTGGCCAGTTCGCCGACGAGGTCGTCGGTGCGGAAGGCGACGTGCTGCACGCCTTCGCCGTTCTTCTCGATGTACTTGGCGATGGCGCTCTCTTCCGAGGTGGCCTCCAACAGCTCGATGTAGACCCCGCCCACCTTCAGGAATGCGGTGCGCACCTTCTGGGACGGCACCTCCTCGATGAGTTCGCACTTGACGCCGAGCATCTTCTCCCACAAGGGGATGGCCTCGTCCAGGCTCTTCACCGCGATTCCAAGGTGGTCGATCTGCTTGATCATGTCGTTCCTCCCGATGCCTTCGGCCCTCAGGTGATTTCCATCAATTGGCCGACTGCAGAAACCTTGGTGGAGAAAACTGGATTTACATGTCCTCTTTAACAAGGGAAAAACCACCTTCGCGAGTTTCCATCCAGGTGAAACACCGATGGAATGGGCTTGCGAATCGCTCGGCACAAATCTAGCTTGTATGGATGGATATCCAACCGACAACAACCGTCGGATTCGACAATTTGCCGATTCCGGCCACGCTCGCCAAGCACATCTCCGAGCGTGGAATCACCGAGCCCACCCCGGTCCAGGAAGCGGTCATCCGCAAGATGGTCCCGGAGCTGGGACAACTCCTGGAAGGCGACCTCCTGGCCCAGGCCCGGACAGGTTCCGGCAAGACGCTTGCCTACCTGCTGCCGGTGGCCGGCGCGCTGGACTCGGGCACCATCTCCCGCGCCTGGATCGTATGCCCCACCCGCGAGCTGGCCCAACAAGTTGCCCGCGAAGTGGCATGGCTCCTGGGCGAAGCCTGCGTGGCCACGCTGGTGGGCGGCGCACCCTTCGGCCCCCAGCTTCGCGAACTGCGCGGTCAGCCACCCGTGGTGGTGGGCACGCCGGGCCGCATGGCCGACCACCTGCGCCAGGAGACCCTCGAAGTGGAATGCGACGTGCTGATCCTGGACGAAGCCGACCGCATGCTGGACCTCGGCTTCAAGGAGGAACTGGACCAGGTGGTGGGAGCCGCCGGCGAGGATTCCGCCAGATGGTTCTTCTCCGCGACCTACGAAGGACGCGTGCAGGCCGCCGCGGGCGACTGGCTGCGGTCCCCCACCCAGATCCGCCTGGACGCGGGCAAGGGCTCCAGCCACGTGCCGCAGAGCTACGTGATCGCGCCCTACGCTCGTCGCGAAGAGGCTCTGGGACGGCTGGTGGACATGCTCGAGCCCACACGGGCCATCGTGTTCGTCCGCACGCGCGTCGAGGTGGAGCAGGTGGTGCAGGGGCTCCTGCGCCACGGGATCCACGCGGAGGGGCTTTCCGGCGATCTCGCCCAGGTGGCCCGCGAACGGGCGCTCTCGCGCTTCCGCGAAGGCCGGGTGACCCTGCTGGTGGCCACCGACGTGGCCGCCCGCGGACTGGACGTTCCCGGAATCACCCACGTGTTCAACCTGGGCCTTCCCGACGACCTTTCCAACTTCATCCACCGCGTGGGCCGCACCGCGCGCGCCGGAGCGGAAGGCGAAGCCTGGAGCGTCCTGGCCCCGCAGGAGCGCGGACGTTTCCTGTCCATCAGCAGGCAGTCCGAGTACAAGCCGGAGCAGAGACAGATTCCGACCAGCCGCGAGCTCACCGACAAGCGCAGGGAACGGCTGGCCCAGCGGGTGATGGAAAGCCTGGGAGAGGGTCTGGAGCTTCCCGAAAGCTTCAAGCCCCTGATCGAGGAGCACGGTGCCGAGGCGGTCCTGGCCGCCCTGGTGCACAAGCTGGTTCCGGAGCCGCCTCCGGAGGAGCCGCGTCGGCCGCAGCGTTCCGAGGCTCGGGAACGCGTCCAGGGCGACCGCCCCGAGCGCCCACGCCACCCCGCCCATCGCGGGCGCGAAGGGGTGTGGCTGGCCTTCAGCCTGGGCACCGACGACGGGATCGAGGTCCGCAACCTGGTTCCGTTCGTGTGCCGGGCCGCCGACATCCCCAGTTCCGAACTGGGCCGCATCGAGATGATGCCGAGGTTGTCGCTGGTGGAAACCACCCCGGAAGCGGCCGAGCTCCTGCTCAAGCTCAAGCTCAAGTGGCAGCGCAGGCCGATCCGGATCCGGGAAGCGGATCCGCCCAGGCGCCTCTGAGGCGCTTTCCCGGATTCCGCGGCAAAAACCGGGGCGAGGCGTCATCTTCTCCGTGAGATGCCTTTCCCCACCGCCTTCCGATCCATCCTCTCCACCGCCGCCCTCTGGCTGGCCTGCCTCGCCCCGGCCGCGGCTTGCCGGAACCTGGTCCCCTTCCTGCGGGAACTCCAAGCCGAGCATCGTCCCTCCCTGTTGCGCACGCTGGGCCCCGACGTGAGCCGGATCAGCAGGAGCCTGGGATTTCGCCAGGACGATTCGGCCACGACCGAGGCGATCCTGGCTCCCTTGTTCCTCCACCACCTGCTGACCACGACCGCTCCCGTGGACGGCCAGCGCGGAGGCGTGCTGGAAACGGTGTACTTCTGGCATTGGATCTCCCCCAATCCCCGGCACCGGATCCGGATGCTCCCCGATTCGAGCCTCCTGACGGCGCATCGTCCCCATCCGCGCCACCCGAGCTACCGCACCTTCGCCGACATGGACCGGACTCCCGACCTGTTCCTGTCCGACCTGGTCTCCGAGGAGCCTAGGTACAACCACCCGGAGTTCGGGACGTTCACCACCTTCGGGTGGTGCAGCGAGCGGGAGATGGCCTACGCCCTGATCCTGCGACGGATGGGCTACCTCGCCAAGATCCGCTTCCAGGGCAACCACGTCTGGACCGAAGTCCTGATCCAAGGTGCCACGAAGGACGGTTCCTCGGGATCCGGGGTGCTGGTGGTGGACAACACGTTCGCAAGCGCGGAGCCCGCCCCCCTGCGGCAGCCGGTCGCCGCCTGGCTTTCGGACGTCGGTCGGGGACGCGATGTCGTGTCGATGAACGCGAAGGCGGGAGCCTCCGCCCAGGTCCGGTTCGTGGACAGCCTGCAGGTGGGGCCCAAGGCGACGTCCCGCATCCGGGGATTGGTGGTCGGCTGGCTCGTAAGATGACCGCGAGCGTCCCTGCGCGCCTTTCCGGCGGGAGCTCCTAGAACACCCAGCCGCCGGAAATCGTCACCTCGGGTCCGCCCAGCTCGAGGACGCGGGCGATCCTGTCGGTGGAGCGGTCGCGCATCCCGGAAAGCCACCGGGATCCGCCACCGGAGAGCACCAGCCCCCAGCCCGTGCCCGCCAGCAACCGGAAATCGCCAAGCGACCAGCGGACTCCCGCACGAGGCGCGAGGAGGATCCCTCCATCCATGCGATACATGGCGGTATCCGACGCGTTGCCGGTCTCGGAGTCGATCGTGACTTCGTCCATGCCCTGCACGTTCGCCAGCGCGAGTCCCAAAAACGGCGCGAAGGAACGGAGGACCGGGAAGCACCGCCGGACCTGGATCCCGTAGCTGAATCCGGCCATTCCCAGCCCCCCTCCGATCCCGAGCAGAGTCCCGCCCCCCAGATCCACGGAGTATTCCAAGGAATTACCGAAGGGATGGCCCCACCCCAGGTTCACGTCCACCTCCTGGGTGTGCGGCGGCTCTTCGGCGGCGGCGGCGGTTGCGACACAAATCGTCATCATCAGGAAGGCGAGGAGGTTCTTCATGGATCGGTCTCTCGGTGGGGTCGGGAACGGGACGATCACGGAGGGGGGCCTGTACCCCGGGTTCTGTGGCGTTTCCGTTTGACGGGAAACCGATGGCCATCCATCTGGGACCGTCGTCGCCGACGGCCTCGAGCGGCTACCCGTGGAACCGGGAGCGGGCCGCTCCTGTGCCCTCTCGGGCCGTCCACTGTTCGCCTTGCACCGGATGGGGTTTGCCTTGCCTTCCCTGTTGCCAGGAAAGCGGTGGGCTCTTACTCCACCGTTTCACCCTTGCCTGTGGCCTTTCGGCCCATCGGCGGTCTCTTCTCTGTTGCACTTTCCGTCGCGTTGCCGCGCCCAGCCGTTAGCTGGCATCCTGCCCTGCGGTGCCCGGAAGTTCCTCTGGATCTCTCCAGCGGCCATCCGGCCCCCCTCTCGTGTTCGCGTGGGGGCCAAGATAGCTCAGGAACCCACGCAACGGCGCAGGATCCCGCACGCGGAATCCACTTCCGCCCCATCCACCGCGTGCCCCACCGAGATCCGCAGACCCCGTTGCGCCTCGTCCTCGGTCCAGCCCATCGCCACAAGCACCGGGGAGGGCCGCAGCGAGCCCGAGGCGCAGGCGCTGCCCGCCGAAACAGCCACCCCGGAGAGGTCGAGCCGTTGCACGAGGGTTTCCGCACGGCGGGAGGTCTTGAGATGCAGCGTGTTGGCCAGCGAATCCTCCGGTGGGCAGGTGCGCTCCACTCCAGGGAGATCCGCTACGGCATTCCAGAGCATTTCGCGCCAGACGGGCCATGGATCCTTGGCGGAGGGATCCTCCATCCACGCGCGCGCGGTTTCGCCCAGGCTCGCGATGGCCAGCGTGGACTCCGTTCCGGCCCGGCGGCCACGCTCCTGCGCGCCCCCTTCCCACAATCCGTGGAACCCGGCAGAGTCGGAAAGCCACAAGGCACCGGCACCTGCGAGAGCACCCATCTTGTGTCCGGACCAGCAGGCGGATCCCACGGCGATCCGCCCCAGGGGAAGCTCCTCCCGAAGCCAGCTCTGGGTGGCATCCACGTGCAGGGGAATCCCCCTGGCCGCGCAGGCGTCCGCCCAGACCATCCACGGCAGACGCCGGCCGGTTTCGTTGTTGGCGCTCATGCACACGCACAGGCAGACTTCGTCGCCGATCGCCTGGGCGATCCAATCCGGGTCCATGGTTCCGGTCCGATCCACCGGCGCCCACACCACCTGGAATCCCTTCCGCTGCCAGGCCTGGAGGTTCTCGCGCACGGAAGGATGCTCCACCGCGGAAGCGAGGATGGTCCTGCGCGCACCGGCTTTTCCCAGCCAGTGGGCGATGGCGGACGCATTGGCCTCGCTCGCCCCGGAAAGGAAGGTGATCCGGCCCGTGGCCTGACCCACCGAGATGGCCACCTGCTCGCGGGCGCGCTCCACCAGCTCGCGCGCGGTCCGCCCCGCCGCGTGGGGGCTGGATGGATTGGACCAATCCCGCGTTCCGACCAGATCGACGAGGAAGGAGGATACGCGCGGATGCAGGGGCGCACCCGCGTTGTGGTCCAGGAAGATCAGTCCTCGACCTCCAGGACCAGTCCGTCCCAGGCGGGACGGATTCCGTCAGGAAATCTGCGGAGCATCCCCTGGTGCGTGATCCGGTGGGCGAAGTGCGTGAACCAGGTACGCTTGGCACCCACGCGCCGAGCCAGGTCGATCGCCTGGTCGAAGGAAAGGTGCGTGGGATGGGTCTCCTCCCGCAGCGCGGACAACACCAGGGTGTCCAGGCCCTCCAGCAGTTCGAACGAGGACTCCGGAATGGTGGAGACGTCGGTGAGATAGGCGAGGTTCCCGATCCGGAAACCCGTGCAGGGAAGCTTGCCGTGGAAGATCGGGATGGGAACGATCCTGCGGCCGAGGGTGTGGAACGGACCATCGATCTCCAGGGGGACCAAAAGCGGATGGCTCACTCCGGAGGGATCCACTTCCGACCGGAAGGCGTAGGAGAACCTGGATACGGATTCGGCCAGGGTCTGGGCATTGCCCCGGACGGGCAACGCCTTGGGTTTTCCCTGGTGGTGGCAGAACACCCGGAGATCGTCGATTCCGTTGGTGTGATCGGCATGGCTGTGGGTGAGCCACACCTCGTCCACGTTCCGCAGGCCCGCGCGAAGCGCCTGGGTGCGGAGATCCGGTCCGGCATCCACCAGGACCTTGTGATCGTCCCAGCCGACCAGCACCGAGGAACGCAATCGCTGGTCCAACGGATCCAACGACCCGCAGGCGACGCAATCGCAGCCGACGATGGGTATGCCGAAGGAGCCGCCCGTGCCCAGGAATCGAAGATGGATGCTCATGGAAGGAGTAGGAATCTAGATGCCGGAAGCCATGCGGAGTGGTAACATGGGGCATGGAGTTCAGATTGGACCGCCCCGAAGCCGTGCAGTGCGTGGAATGCGGACGTTTCCGGGTATCCGGAACGTGGTCGCACAACCACCTCTTCCGGGCCGAGGTCGTCACCCACACGATCTGTCCTTCCTGCCAGCCCTCCATGCTGGACCACCTGCGATGGGACATCGAATTCCCCACCTGGCCGTTGGAGAAGCAGCTGGAAGCCGTGCGCCTGCGCGTGCGGCACATCCCCATGGACATGGACATGGTCCTGGACAAGATCCAGGGGCTGCCCATCGATCCGGAGGATCTTCCCGCCTTCCTGGACCAGGTGAGACCCTATCTGGCCGAACGGATCTGCAAGTACTGCAAGCTGCCCATCGAACCCACCGATCCCGTTTCCGAACGGGCCGGTTACGTCCTGCACGAATCCTGCGCCAGGACCCTCACGGACTCGCTGCACATCCTGGTGGAGATGGAACCCCCTCCTCGCCACCTGGACGCCTACATGGACATCGCCAGGATTCCCCATGGCGTGCGCGCGGGAGTGCGCAAGGACATCGAATCGTCGTTCCTGGTCGCATGACGTAGGGACGCAAGATATTGCGTCCCTACGTCATGCGACCCTACGTTGTAGCCGGGAACGCTATTCCTTGAACGGGTCCCGCTCCGCTGCGGCGGAATCCGACGAGGATGGTTTGGCGGCGGAGGAGTCCTTGTCCCAAGGACGGCCTTCCGCCGAATCGCGCAGGCTGTTCCACTTCACCCAGGGATCGGAGAGATCCGCCTTGGGATCGAACTTGGCCCGACTCCAGGAGCCGTCCTTGCGGAAGGTGACTTCTTCACCCTGCAGCAGCCTGACCCACTCGGCAAGACTGACCTCGCGGGGGCCGGACACCTCGCCCTTGGCCCGCAGGAGACTGTCGGTCCGGATGGATCCCACATCGACCCCACCCTCGTAGAGACGCACGCGCGAAGTGGAATCGGTCGCGCCCACGGCGAACACCGTCCCGCGCACCGCGGCCACGGCCGTGGGCGTGCGCACTCCGAATCCGGTTCCACCGCTGCCGACCTTCCGGACGTTCGCCCAGATCCTGCCTGCCTGGAGAGCCGGTTCGGGAGTGGCCTTGCCGCGCAAAGCCAGCACCAAGCGGGAATGCTCCTCCAAGCGGACCAGGGTGTTGTCCGGGTAGCGAAGCTCGGCGCGGGATGCCTTGGACATGCCCAGGGTGTCCCCGACCTTGCACTGGAGCCCCACTCCAAGGGGAATCTTCTGTTTTCCACGCACCAGATGCCCGGAACCCACGAGGTAGGAAACCTTGGGTCCTTCCTGCGCGAAGGCGCCCAGGAGCGGAAGAAGGAGACAGACCAGCGCGCGGGACACCATCGTCAGACCTCCAGAAGTTCGGGATTTTCCTCGAGGAACTTGGTCGTGAAGGCCCCGGAACGGAAGATCCGGGAGTCCAGGATGCGCCGCTGCAACCGCGCGGTGGTGGCCGGACCGTTCACCACGAGCTCGTCCAGGACGCGCACCATGCGATCGATTGCCTGGTCCCGGTCGGAAGCGTGCACGATCAGCTTGCCCACCATCGAGTCGTAGTGCGGAGGAATGGAGTACCCCGCGTAGATGTGGCTGTCCCAACGCACCCCGAAGCCACCAGGCACGTGGAGCCCCTGGACCACGCCCGGACAGGGACGGAACCCCAGGGAGGGGTCCTCGGCGTTGATGCGGCACTCGATGGCGTGTCCCTTCACCTTGATGTCCGATTGCTTCCAGGGCAGTTCCTCTCCCCGGGCCACCTGGATCTGGGCGCGGATCAGGTCGACTCCCGTGACCATCTCGGTGACGGGATGCTCCACCTGGATGCGGGTGTTCATCTCCATGAAGTAGAACGAGCCGTCCTCGTCCAGCAGGAACTCCATGGTGCCGGCGTTCTCGTACCCCACTGCCTTGGCGCCCTTGACGGCGGCCCGGCCCATGGCCTGACGGATCTTGTCATCCACCGCGGGGGAAGGGGATTCCTCCACGAGCTTCTGGTGGCGACGCTGCACCGAGCAGTCGCGTTCGCCGAGATGGACCACGTTGCCGTGGGAATCGGCCATCAGTTGGATCTCGACGTGGCGGGGACGCTCGAAGTAGCGTTCCATGTACACCCGTCCGTCCCCGAAGCAGGCCAGCGCCTCCGCCGTGGCCACGGGAAACTGGCTTTCCAGTTCCTTGACGTCGCGCACCACGCGCATGCCGCGTCCGCCGCCACCGGAAACCGCCTTGATGATCATGGGAAACCCAACCACCTTGGCCCACCGGCGGGCCTCGTCGATGGTGGCCACCGGTCCGTCGGAGCCGGGGATGGTGGGGACGCCCGCGGCGCGCATGGCGTCCTTGGCCTGGGACTTGTCGCCCATGCGGGAGATCGCCTCCGGCGATGGGCCGATGAACTTGAATCCGCACTTGCCCACAAGTTCCGCGAACCGGGGATTCTCGGAGAGGAATCCGTAGCCCGGATGGATCGCGTCGGCCCCGGTCAGGGTGGCCGCAGACAGGATCTGTCGCATATCCAGGTATGACTTCTTCCCCGGAGGCGGCCCGATGCAGACGTCCTCGTCGGCGAGCCTCACATGGAGGGAATCGGCATCCGCCGTGGAATGGACCGCGACGGTGCGGATGCCCAGTTCCTTGCAAGCGCGGATCACGCGCAGGGCGATTTCGCCACGGTTGGCGATCAGGATCTTTTTCATCAGGTCATCCAGCTCCGGTCGGAGGCACCTTCCACGCCGCGCAGCTTGAGCTCGAAGTCGGCTGGATTCGACGCGCTGCGAAGGGCCACTTCGTACGAGATCACGTCGTCGGTGAAGAGTTTGAAGATGGACTGGTCGAACGACTGGCTTCCGTACTGGGCGGTGCCCTCGCGGATCGCCGGTTCGATCATGTGCGTCATCTCGGGATTGATGAGGTAGTCGTGGATGGTGGCGTTGTTCACCAGGATCTCGGCGGCGGGAACACGGCCCTGGCGGTCCTTGCGCGGGAGAAGCCGCAGGGAGATGATCGCCACCAGGGTGTTGGCCAGAAGCAGCCGCACCTGCTGGTGCTGGTGGGGCGGGTAGAACGACACGATGCGCGAGATGGTCTCGGTGGCGTTCATGGTGTGGAGCGTGCTCATCACCAGGTGGCCGGTGTCGGCCGCCTGCAGCGCGATGTGCATGGTCTCCTGGTCGCGGATTTCGCCGATCAGGATGGTGTCGGGATCCTCGCGGAAGCTCGCGCGCAGCGCGTTGGGGAAGTGGTGGGTGTCGTATCCCACTTCGCGCTGGCTGATGATGGACCGCTTGTCGCGGTACAGGAATTCGATGGGGTCCTCGACGGTGATGATGTTCGAGGAAGTCATCTCGTTGATGTGGTCGATCATGGAGGCGAGCGTGGTGGACTTGCCCGACCCGGTGGTCCCGGTGACCAGGATGAGGCCCCGCTCCTTGAGGGCCAGATCGCGGACGATTTCCGGCAACCCGAGCCCCTCGAAGGAGGGAATGGTCTGGGTGATGTGCCGGATGGCCAGAGCCGGAGTGCCTCGCTGGCGGAACGCGTTGACGCGGAATCGCCCCAATCCCCGCACGCCCACCGCGAAGTCCAGTTCCAGTTCGGAATCGAACCTCGCACGCTGGTTGCGGTTCATGATCACGCCCAGGTAGCTTTCCATGCCTTCCGGACTCACGCGCTCGGTCTGCAGGCGGAACAGGTCTCCGTTGATGCGCAGGGCCGGCGGGACCCCGACGCGAAGGTGCAGGTCGGACGCGCCGCGGTCCACCATCTCCTTGAAGAGCTGTTCGATGGTCATCACGTCAGGCTGGCCTGATCAGGAAGAGCACCGTTCCGAACTCGACGGGAGTCTCGTTGGCGACGCAGACCTTGACCACGGTGCCGGAAACCTCCGCTTCGATCTCGTTCATGAGCTTCATCGCCTCGACGATGCACACGGTCTTGCCCTTCTCCACGCGACCGCCCTCCTCGACGAAGGCGGGAGAATCCGGCGAGGCGGAGCGGTAGAAGGTGCCCACCATGGGGCTCGTGATCTCCACCAGACCGGCTTCCGTTGCGGCTGGTGCGGCAGCGACAGGCGTCGGCCCAGGGACGACCGGTGCGCTCGGAACGGAGACCGGTGCGGCCACCTGGACCGGTGCGGCGGCCATGTGCACCACGGCGGGCCCTGGCTTCTTCAGGAGCAGGCGCTCCCCTTCGCCGGACCATTGCAGCTCGGAGAGGGAGGATCTGTCCAGGAGTTCGATCAGCCGACCGATGTCGTCGACGTTCATTCTGTTCCTTTCCATGGAATGTCAGGAGCGGAGGCTCAGGCCTTGCCCTCGATGTCGGCCAGGCGGCGGCGGAGATCCTCGTTGCCGGGATCCTTCTCCAGCAGCTGACGATAGATGCTGGCCGCCTTGTCGCGATGTCCCTGGCGAAGGTACTCCTCGGCGAAGGTGACCGTGGGCAGTCCCACCGGGAAATCGGAATCGCCACCGAAGAGATCGTCCAGACGTCCTTCGATGTCGTCGCCGGTGACCTGGTTCTGGTTGGCGGAAGGATTGCGGGGAACGAATCCGGTCCTCCGCGAAGCGGGGTTGGCGTCCGCCTGGAATTCCGAGGAGGCGAAGAGTTCGTCCAGACGGCTGTCGACGTCCTCGGCGGTCAGGCGGGTGGTGCCACGCGTGTCCAGGTTCGGACGGGTCGTGTCGAAGGACGAAATGTCAACGCTGGAAAGGGCCATCAGCTCCGCGGTGGATTCCGCAGGGCGAGGCGCCTTGGGAACCGGCAGTTGGGCTTCGATGGTGGTGTCGCGGGCCACCGCGGCGGTATCGGCCGCCTCGGAGAACGACGACGGAGCGAGCATGGCATCGCGCGGCATGGTGGAGGTATCGCTGGACGCCGAGGGATGCGGAGGCTCGGAAGTCGGGGCGGTCAGGTCGATGACGCTCTCGCTGAAGAGGTCGTCCAGACGCCCTTCGATGTCGTCTCCGGAAACGACGGGCTGGTTGCTGGGAACCGCCATCGCCGGTGCCGTCGAGGCGGGTGCAGGTGCCGAGCTTTCGCCGAACAGTTCATCGAGGCGTCCCGCGACATCGCCACCGGTGACCTTGTCCGATCCCGGACGGAACACGGGGAAGTCGATGGCGGTGGGAGGCGTGTCCACAGGCTGGAATGCGGAAGCCTGGGGTGCCGCCTGGGCAGGCGAAGTGGAGATCTCGCCGAACAGTGCGTCCATCCGGTTCTCGATGTCGTCCCCCTGGACCCGATCCGACGAGAGACCGGCCGCAGCGGGAGCGGCGAGGAACTGGGTGGCTTCGGCGTCGATTCGATCCTGGGCGGTGGGAAAACGGCCGGGAACCGCGGGAGGAGGCAACTGTCCAGCCGGGAATTCGGAAGCCGGAGTCGGCGCCGCGGAAGGCGGGACGGGCATTTCCAAGGGCGGCGGAGGGATGGTACGCGAAGGCGTGAAGGAAGGCATCTCCAGGGTGGCGAACGACGATTCCTCCACCTTGCCCAGAAGGGACGCGGAAGGCGGAGGTGCCGCGGCAGGCGCCTGGAATCCCGGCAATTCCGGGATGGTCGCGGCCTCCATCCGTGCGTTGGTGAATCCGGAAGCCGACGGGGATTCGCCCATGTCCAGCTGGAAGGCGGGCATGGGGGTGGCCATGGAGGACATGCCAAGCGATGTGGCCCCTTCCGAGAGGGCTTCCCGGGAGTGGACGTCTTCCTGCTCACGCACGAGCTTCACCGGATCCAATCCGGCGGGATTGTCCATGGACTGGGCCAATGTCCGGACTTGGGTGGAGGCCTTGGGATGGTCCGGCTCCAAGGCGGCCAGTCGTCCCCAGACCTCGAATGCCTGGCGTAGATACTGGGCGCGGGTGCTGGCTTCGGCCAATCCCTCCAAGGCGGCGCGGGAGGCTCCGTCCAGATCCACTGCGGTCTGGAAGCTGGATCTGGCAACTTCGAAATCCCCTCGCTCGAGGGCGATCTTGCCACGGAGGATGCGACCCGTCAGACTGCGCGGCCAACGCTGCAGCCCTTCCTGGACGACTTGTTCGGCCTGTTCGGTCCGCCCCGCCTTGAGCAAGGCCTCCGCGTACATGGAAAAGCCGAGCCCTCCCGGTCGTGTCCTGCTGATCCCTTCCAATGTATCCAGGCTCGTCATGGCGTCCTCCGTGTCACGGGCAATTCGACAGTTTCCGTAATATTACGATTCGGCTCCGCGGGAAGCGGCGAAACTCGAAGAAGCGAGCGTTTCCAGGATCAATCCTTCCTCCTTGAGAAGGCAGGGGATCCCGTTGCGGATCACGTATCCCTTCCTTCCGTCCTGGCGGACCAGAAGCCCTTCGATGGGACCGGATGGGTGTTTCCCGCAAGCATCCAGGATTTCGCGGCGCTCGAGTGCCTGGTTGACCAGGACGAGCTGCTCAGAGTCCGCCAAGCGCAGGCTCTGGTGGGATTCCGGACAACAGAGGATATCCAACAGTTTCTGATCCATCATGACCCTCGACGGGCTCCTTCCAGGAAGACTCCCACTCGAGCGTACCGCTCCATCCGCGAGTGGACAAGTTCATCGCCGGGAATCTCCCGCAATGCGGAAAGCTCCTCCAGCAACGCGGTTTTCAGCGAGGCGCAGGCGGCTTCGGGACGCCAGTGGGCGCCTCCGGCCGGCTCCTCCACCACCCGATCGATCAGCCCCAGCTCCAGGAGGTCGCGCCCCGTGAGCTTCATCTGGTCGGCCACTTCCCTGGCCTTCAGACGATCCCCCCAGAGGATGGCGGCGCATCCCTCCGGCGAGATCACGCAGTACCAGGAGTTCTCGAACATCAGCAGGCGGTCGCCCACTCCGATCCCCAACGCTCCCCCGGAAGCTCCTTCGCCGAGCACGGCGACGATCACCGGCACCTTGAGGAGGCTCATCTCCAGGATGTTTTCCGCGATGGCCTGCGCTTGCCCTCGTTCCTCGGCGCCGATTCCGGGAAAGGCTCCCGGAGTGTCCACCAGGCAGATCACGGGACGACCGAAGCGTTCGGCCAGCTTCATCACGCGCAACGCCTTGCGGTATCCTTCCGGATGGGGCATCCCGAAGTTCCGATGGATGTTCTCGCGGGTATCCTTCCCCTTCTGGTGGGCGACCACGCAGACGGGAATCCCCTCCAACCTGGCAAAGCCCGCGACGATGGCCGGATCGTCCGCGAAAGCGCGATCGCCGTGCAGTTCCACGAAATCCGTGAACGATGCCTGGATGTGGTCCAGGGCGTAGGGCCTCCCCTGGCGACGAGCGATCTCGACGCGATTCCACGCGGTCATCTTCTGTTGGGACTTGGCCAGGAGCTGCTCGCGTTTCTTGTCCAAGCGGGCGATTTCCGACTCCAGATCCAGACCGTTTTCCGCCGCCAGAATCCGCATTTCCGCGATCTTCTGGTCCAATGCCAGCACGGGCTGCTCGAATTCGAGACCGCCCCCCTTGGCCAAGCTCATCGTGGACCCTCCGTTGGAAAGTTGTGGTCCAAGGTAATATCCACGAGGACAGGCTCGCCATCCCGGGGCGTGGGAAGAGCCAGGAAGAGCTCGACCTGGCGCAGTTGGCGCAACTGGGCCAAGGTACGGGAAATCCGATCGTCGGTGGGCACCACCAAGGTACGGACCTCCAGCGCCTTCAAGGCCGGCATCGGATTGGGCATGGAGGCAAGAGGCATGACCTCCCCTGGCTCGGCGGGAGATTCGTCCTGGAGAGCCAGGAAGCCCAGCATCCGCACCCGCGAAGATGCCTGGAACCGGCGGGCGAGATCCTGGGAAGCAGCCCCCAACCCCACCACCAGCACGCGGCGTGGAAAGGTCCGGGCGCGTCGCGCATGCCACAGGTGCCGACCCAGGATCGCCAGGCAGGCGACACCCGCCCCGATGACGAAGCTTCCACGCGAGAACACGATGGACTTGGCGATGAAGCCGGTGGTCAGGAACCCTCCGCTGGCTCCGGCGAGGCCGGTCAACAGATTCCGTCGCGAGACCGGAGCTCCGGAATAATCACCCACCAGGAGCATGGCGCCCATGAACCAGATGCTGAGCACCGGATGCCAGATCCAGTCGAATCGTCCGTCTCCGAGATAGGTGCCGCTGCTGCGCAGCCAGAGCCAAAGGCTGGAGATCGTGAAGAAGGACAGGTTGATGGACACCAGATCCATCCCCATGCGGCGCCAGCGCCGCATGGACTGCCCGAAATGCCCCATGGCGGCGAGAAGCCAGGCCACGAGGGTCAGCAAGCCACCCAGGACGACGCCCACCCCGAAGTTCTTGCGGGCGAAGACGACCATGGCCTGGTAGAAGTTGATTCGCGCTCCCAGGGGCCGGGTGGCGGCACTCTGTCCCTTGTGGTGGACGATGTGCACGTTGCCGTGGTACCAGATCTCCCAGTCGGCCTGGGCCACGCGCAGGCACAGATCGAGATCCTCGCCGTAGAGGAAGAAGATTTCGTCGAATCCCTTCACGAATCGGAAGACTTCCGCTCGGATCCAGAGGAACGATCCCGAGACGGCCTCGACCGGATAGGTCCCCGCCGGGTCCAGGTAGGTGAGGTTGTACTTGCCCAAGGTCCGACTCTTGGGAAACAGGATGGAAAGCCCCGAAAGCCGCTGGATGGTGATCTTGGGAGTGGGAATCGAACGTCGGCAGGCGAGCTGGAGCTTGCCATCGCCATCCACGATCCGGCACCCCGCGATGCCGAGCCTGGGATTGGCTTCCACGTATCGATGCATCTCGCGCAAGGTGCTCGGCAGGACCACCGTATCGGGGTTCAGGAAGAGGATCCACTCGCCCTTGGCAAGGGCGGCTCCCCGATTGCACCCGATGGAGAACCCCAGGTTGCGGTCCATCGCCAGGAATTGCACCTCGGGAAATTCCCTGGAAAGGATCTCCACTGTGTCGTCGGCCGACGCGTTGTCGACCACGATCACTTCCAGGCGAGGGGAATCGGCATCCAGGGTTCGCAGGCTTTCCAGGCAATCGCGCAGTCGGTCCCGTACGTTGAACGAGACGATGACGACGGAAAGCTGGACTTCGCCCGTTCGATTCACCGATGGCGCCCCATCCGCAGACGCACCACCAGGAGAAGCGCTTCCCGAATGATCTTCCCGGACATCTTGCTCACTCCCGCCCGCCGATCGACGAACACGATAGGAACTTCGGCCAGCCGGAACCCCTTCTTCCAGACCTTGAAATTCATCTCGATCTGGAATCCGTAGCCGCTGGCGGAGATTCCGTCGAAGTCGACGGACTCCAAGGCCTCGCGCCGGAAGCATTTGAATCCGGCGGTGCAATCGGCGATGGGAAGACCGGACACGAACTTGGCGTACTTGTTGGCGAACCAGGACAGAAGCAGCCTGGACATGGGCCAATTGACCACGTTCACGCCCGTCAGATACCGGGAGCCGATCACCAGGTCGGCCGACTCCGACGCTTCCAGCATCTGGGGCACGTACTTGGGATCATGGCTGAAATCGGCATCCATCTCGAAGACTCGCTCGTAGTCCCGCTCCAGCGCCCAGCGGAACCCGGCCACGTAGGCGCTTCCCAATCCCATCTTCCCCGCACGGCGCATCAGATGGACGCGAGAAGATTCCCGACCGCGCGCCTCGACGATATCCCCGGTCCCATCCGGCGACCCGTCGTCGACCACAAGGACATGCACGGTTTCCGGGAACCCCATCAAGGTATCCAGGAGTTCCGTGATGTTGTCCTTCTCGTTGTAGGTGGGAACCACGATCAGGGTCTTGCGAGCGCTCAAAACAGCCTCCGATGGATGGTTCCGAAATCTACTTCCTTGCAGAAGTCGAACTTGAGCATTAAACTTTGTGCCTCCAACGGTGGCTGTAGCTCAGTTGGTTAGAGCTCCTGATTGTGGTTCAGGAGGTCGTGGGTTCAAGTCCCATCAGCCACCCTTAAAGAAGGCCGCCCGGTTTCGGGTGGCCTTCTTTCGTTTCAGTCTTCCGGGTGGCTGGACAGAGTGGCCTTGATGCTGGAGCGCCGGATGATTCCGTAGGTGAATCCGACACCGCTGTAGATGGCGATGAGGCTGAAGAGGAATTCAGGGAACTTCATGGCCAATCCGAAGATGTAGCCGATCACCACGCAGACGATCTGGACCATGTTGAACGCCTTGGATCTGCGGCTGATCAGCTTGGAGATGTAGAAGCCGGAAATCATGAGGCCCGCCTGGACGATCTGCGCGGCCACCAGGGCGGAGGCGAGAGTTCCGGAGAAGACGCCGTCGGTCCACTTGTAGGCGATCAGGAAGATGAGCGCGGCGAAGCCTCCGGAAAGGGTGGAAGGCATGCCGACGAAATACTCCTTGAGGCCGGTCTGTGCGACGTTGTAGCGCGCCAACCGCCATGCGGCGCACAACACGTAGAAGGACAGCGCCAGGATCTGGATGGGAACGTTCTGCTCCGCCCATTGGGGTGCGATCGCACGCATGCCATGGAAGAAGAGCATGGCCGGAGCGAGCCCGAAGGCCACCAGATCGGCGAGGGAATCGAACTCGGCGCCGAAGGCGGTGGACGCCTTGAGCCGCTTGGCGAAGAATCCATCCAGCTTGTCCAGGAGAACGGAATAGACGATCAGCCATGCCGCCCATTCCAAGGCGGTCTTTTCGCCCCAGAGGAAGGACATTTTCTGAGTTCCCAGAGGGGAGAGAACAACGGAGAACGTCCCCATCAGGAAGTTGAGGCTCGTGAAGAAATTCGGGATGGCATAGCGGATGCGGCTCATGGCCCAGTGATGTAGCAATCCGGCGGGGCCGCGAAAAGGTCAGGTCGCCGGTCCGATCTCCAATCGGTAGCCAGCTCCCCGGACACTGGTCAGGAGCTGGGGATTGGTCTGGTCGACCTCCAGCTTCTGGCGCAGCCGCATCAGGAAGTTGTCCACAGTGCGGGTGCTGGGAAGATTGTCCGGGGAGTACCCCCAGACCCGTTCCAGCAGATCTTCGCGGCGGACCACCTCCCCCGGATGGGTGGCGAAATCCCGCAGGATCTCGAACTCGCGGGTGGAAAGATCGATGGGCTGACCTTCCACCCAGCAGCGGAACTGCTTGAAATCGATCCGGATGCGCCCCTGCCACTCCACGACCTCCACCGCAGCCGGCGCCCGCATGGCCTTGCGACGCAGGAGGTTGCGGATGCGGGCGATCAGTTCGGCCAGGGAGAACGGCTTGGTGACATAGTCGTCGGCCCCCAGGGTGAGACCAGCCACCTTCGATGCTTCGTCGGAACGCGCCGTGAGCATCAGGATGGGGAGCTCCGCACGCTGCGAGCGCAGTTCCCGACAGATGTCGAAGCCCGACTTCCCCGGAAGCATCAGATCCAGAAGGACGATGTCGGGCAGGAAGACCGGAAGGATCTTCATGGCTTCCTGGCCATCGCAGGCTTCCTCCACGGAAAACCCCTCCAGTTCCAGGGTGACGCGCAATCCCGATCGGATCGAAGCGTCGTCTTCCACGACCAGGATTCTGGCTTCAGGCATCGATCTCCTCCACCGCCGGAAGGCGGATCTCAAATATGGTTCCGTTCCCCTCGCTGCTCTCCAAAACCACTTCGCCACCGTGAAATTCGACGTTCCTCTTCACGATGGCAAGCCCCAGGCCGGTCCCGGCAACGGTTCGGGTGAGTTCGCCTCCGCCGCGGAAGAACCGCTCGAAGACCCTCGAGTGATCCTCCGGCGGAATCCCCGGACCGTCGTCGGAGACCCGAAGCAGGGCCGATCCCCCCTGGCGACGGACCTCCAGGTGGACCTTCCCCCCGGTTTTCCCGTACTTGAACGCGTTGTCCACGAGATTGTCGATCACCGGTCGCAGGAGGGTCTTGTCTCCCACCACGGTGACAGGTTCCGTCTCGATGCGCCACTCGATGCCGCGGCGGTGGGACACGGCATCGAAGGAAGCGCCCGCCTCCCTGGCCAAGAGATCCAGTCGGAGAGGCTCCCGCACCTTGGCGGTGGGGTGGGCCTCGTCGCGGGCGAACGACAGGAGCCCGTCGATCAACCCCTGCAAGCGCCGGGCTTCCCGCAGGATGGTGGCACCGAATTCGCCGGAGCGCTCCACGCCGCGCCCTCCGGCGAGGAGTTCGGCGTACAGGGCGATGGACGTCAAGGGAGTCTTCAGTTCATGGGAAATGTTCCCGATGAAGTCGGTCTTCATGGTGAGAAGGTCCCGTTGGACCCGGATGGATCGGTTCGCCGCCGCCGTGGCCCCGACCAGCACGATCAGGGAAAGGCCCAGGAGCGCGGAGACGAAGATGGTCCGGAATCGGGTGGCCGAGGCGTGCTCGTTCACCGACCACACGGCCACCGACCAGGAAGGGAATCCTCCCGGGACGGGCACGAGTTCGTCGGGCTCCACGGCCGGTGGTGTTCCTTCCAGACCCAGGATGTCGCCGGCGGCGTTCTTCATGCCCAGGAGGAGCTCCCGGTCCGGTCCGGTGGCCTTGGATGCCGGCACCAGTTCTGCGTTGAGGAGCCTCTCCTGGAGCGCCCTCTCGGAAAACCTCCCCACGGCCACCACCCCTCGAGGTAGATCCGGCGGGGCGAGCACCAGCCAGGTGCGACCACCCACGTCCACCAGGTGGGTCTCGGGCCTCTTGGCGAGGGAATCGAAGACATCCGACGCCTCCTTGCGCACCTGGACCTGGACTCCTCGACGCTTCATCGCCTCCAGCTGGTCGGACAGCAACACCTTCCACTGGGGCCGTGTGGCGACATCCACCGAGATCCGTCGGGCGACCGTGTCCAACCTGGACACGAGATCGAAGGGTAGCACGTTGTCGGGCGCGTGCAGGATCACCAGGATCCAGTCTTCCAACCGCGAAAGGCGGTCGTCGGGAGCGGAACCCGCCTCCCAGATGGCGACGTACATGGCCTCGAGTCTGGCGGAATCGACGGCTCCCGAGTTCTTCTGGCGCGACCACTGCTCACCTCGGATCTCGACCGCGTCGAACCAGGGAGGTGGCACCTGGGCGAGGCCCATTCCCACGTCCATCACCCAGCGTTCCAGCTGCACCTGGGCCTGGTTGCGCACTTCCCGACCGGCCCCCGAGAGATTTCCGGCGACCTGGTAGGCGAGACGTTGTCGGGATTCCACCACTTGGCGACGCAGGAGGTTCTGTTCCACCCCCACGGCTCTCCACGCCAGCCAGGCGAGAACCAGGCCGGGCACCACGATGGGTACCCACACCCACCGCACCCATCCGTCCCTGGGATGCCTATTCGGGCCGGAGGAGTCCACGCCGGGATCCTTGAACAAATTCCGTCAAGACCTTCGCCTCCGTCGAATCCGTTTGCGCCAGCTGGGCGAGGGCATCCTGGAGCAGATGGCCCCGCCGCAGCAGGATCCGCAGGCAGTCCTCGACCTCCCGGCGATCGGGGGCGTCGACGGCGCGCGCGAGGGCCACCCGGTTGAGACCCGCCCAGCGAGGGGGCTCCCCCAACGCACGGGACCAGGGAACGAGATCCCTGTCCAACCGTACGCATCCGGCCACGAAGGCGAGCTCCCCGATCCGTACGAACTGGTGGACATGGGCGCCGCCTCCGAGGAACGCGTCGCGTCCCACCTCCACATGCCCTCCCAGCTGGACCCCGTTGGCAAGCACCGTGCGCGCACCGATCCGGCAATCGTGCGCCACGTGGGAGTAGGCCAGAACCATCGCTCCGTCCTCCACCACGGTCCACCCCTCCGGAAGGGAGGATGCATGGATGGTAGCGTACTCCCCCACCCGCACCTTCGCTCCCAATCGGCATCCACCTCCGTGGTCCAGATCGCGCACCTGGGCCAATCCTCCCACCGAAGCACCTTGCCCGATCCGGGATCCCTCCCCCACGATCGCCCCTTGGCAGATCCGGGAATGGGGTTCCAGGATGCATCCCGCACCGACCTCGCAATGCGCTTCCACCACGCAGAACGGACCCACGACGCATCCGTCGCCCAGATTCGCCGAGCTGTGGACCGCGGCACGGGAATCGATGGTCGCTGCGGCGGCCTTCACACCATCGTCGCCATCAGCTCGGCCTCGCACGAAACCTGGCCATCCACCAGGATCCGCGATTGGACGGTGGCCATGTTCCGCCGGAAGGAGACCAATTCCACCTCCAGGCGCAGGCTGTCGCCAGGACGAACCGCCCTGCGGAACCTAGCCTTGTCGATCCCCAGGAATGCCGGACGTTTTCCCTCCACATCGTGGGAAAGCATCACCAGGATGGTGGCCACCTGCGCGAGCGCCTCGATCTGGATCACGCCGGGCATCACCGGATCGGCGGGGAAATGTCCGACAAAATGCGGTTCGCCAAAGCTCGCGAGCTTCAGCCCCACGGCGCGCTTGCCCTCCTCGAATTCCAGCAGGCGGTCCACGAAGAGGAAGGGGTGACGGTGGGGAAGCACGGCCAAGACCCCCGCATGATCGAGGACGCATCCGGGGATGGAGGGCTTGGGAAGGTCGGCAAGGCGTGGCATCGAACGTTTCCTGGATACGGGTGGGTCCGACGGAGACCCGCCGGACCCTGCAAGATAGCCGCTCGAGGCCAGCCTCAGGGAGCGCGCTTGTATCCGACCTTGAACAGCTTGTTCTGGATCATGACCCGAACGTTCACGCCGTTGACCGACTGCTGGCTGTACGAAACCAGCCGCAGCATGTACACGCCCGTTGCCAACCGGCCCTTCTCGCCACCCATGCCGTTGAGGGAAAGCAGCACGGCGTATTTGCCGTTGCTTGCCACCATTCCCTCGGCGGCCAGACTGTCCCGGTCGAGCTTGAGGTCCTGCTTCCCGACGAACACTCCCAGGTTGTCGTAGGCGAGAACCTGACCGTCGAACGAAGTATTCAGTTCCACGCGCACGCCGAAGAGCCCCGTTGCCACCGCCACCGAATCCAACGATCGGAGATTGGACGCTCCGGTGCTGGACACGGGTTTGGCCTGACCGCTCCACGAGGTGGGCAGCACCCAGACGCTCAATGGAGGCAGAAGGCGCGTGGGCTTGTCCAACCCGTCGTCGACGAACACGGGCTGGGGGAAGACCGACGCCTTGTAGCGGACCGGATAGGGACCGGTAAGGACGGGAACCTTGAGGGACACATCGCCCACCGCGTTTCCAACGGCATCCTGCAAGCCCTTCGACAGACGTGCGCTGTCCCCGAAGGCTGGCAGGCCGTAGGTGGTGACCCCGTCGGTGCAGCTGTCGCAGATCACCAGTAGGCGCGTTCCCTGGACGATGATGTGGGCCTTGGGATCCGTCGGAAGGAAAGGCTTCTGTTCCCCCCTGCGAATCACGTCGAAGAGGAACGACGGGACCGGCGCATCCTTCAGTGGCTCGGAAAGGACCAACGCGATGGTGTCGGCCGCTCCTTCCACCTGTCCGTAGGATACGAACACCGACTGGAGGACCGGAGCGATGCCATCGAGAACCACGAACGGCTGCGGCTCCAGGGGGGTGCCGTCGACGATGCTCGTGGATGTCCCCGTTCCGTTGCCGGAGGTCTTGCCCGCGGGGAATCCCGCCACGGGAATGATCGCCTCGGTGAGCCCCACCAGTCGCTTGCCGTACCCGACGCTGTCCACGGTCACGGTCACCCCCTGCCAGGTGAAGCCGAAGGTCGGGGAACCCAGCAACGGACGCTTCCAGGCCAGGCGCACGGCATCGGCCGTTCCATCGCCGTTCTGGTCCAGGATCCGCGCGGTGTCGGGAGCGCGATCGCCACCCGCCACAGGCACGTACGGAGCGGCGCCGGAAGACGCCGGGAGTTGATCGGAAGAGACCGCCCGCAGGACGGATCCCGTGATGGCCATGCGCACCAGATCGCCCGGCTCCACGCTGCCGACGGGGATGTCGAAGGTTCCGACATTCGCCCCCGCCCCGCTTGCCGGGATGGTCGTGGCGGTCGCGGGAATCGGCTCGTCGCCGGCGGCGGTCTTGCGGACCAGGTAGACCGTTTGCCCCGGGCGAAGCCCCGACACCACCGGTTCGGAGAAACGAACGGTGAGCTTGTCGGAGCCCGCGGCGAATTCGAGCTTGGCCACACCGATGGCGACGGGAGGAACCGAGTCGCGAAGATCGTAATCCTCGCGGCGCATGGATCCCTGGAGCAAGGTCAGCTTGCCCATCCCGTTGAGTCCCGTTCCCACGGTCAGTCCCGCGGCGATGTTCACGGGCAGCTGGTAGGTCGCATTGCCCAGCGACACGGCCTGCGCCCAGGAATAGGTGGAATCGACGGTCTGGATCCAACTGCCGACCACGATCTTGTCCGGAGCTTCGGCAGGTTTGCGGAATTCCCGACGGAAGACCATGGTGACCACATCGGCACGACCGTCGCCATCGCGATCGGAAAGCCAGGAATCGACGATGGGAACGGCGATCGGCTGCAGGACGATCTGGGCGGTATCTCCACCGCATTCGCTGTAGCGTCCCGGATTGCCCGCGGCGTCGACGATTCCCGACGCGGTGGCGATCGCGATGCGCGCACCTTCGGCCACGGCTCCGGCGGCATTGCCCTGGACCACGAACACGAGGTCGGTGGTCCCGTTGCCGGAAACCACCTGGGCGGGCATCGGCGATGCGGGAGTGGTTTCCACGCCTCCGAGGAAGGTGCGGAAAGGCAGAGTGGTTCCCGCGAAGGTGACCGGCTCGCTGAAGCGGACCTTCAAGGTGTCGGTTCCCGGAGTGGTGTTTTCCACGATGGTGGCCAGGATCGGCCGAGGCCCGATCCCGTCGGAGACAGGAACGTAGGAACCATCACCCAGGACCACCTGGGTGTCTTCCGCCGGCGGACGGCGCAACGAAGCCACCACGCGGACCTCGGCGAGCGGAATCCAGGCGGGAAGTTTGGCCAGGCTCGCCCCCAGGGAAATTCCCAAAGCGGTGTTCCCTGCCAGAGGATGGATCTTCGTGGAATCCAGAGACACCGTGTCGGCACCCAGTCGGAACACCACCCGGCTCAGGCGGACCTTGGATGTATCCAGAACCGCGACGCGCACGGATCCCCCCAGAGGCTTGAACAGGATCACAGTGGAATCCGCCGACCCGTCGCAATCCTTGTCCAGGAACACGCCATTGGCGGGTTCCGGGGCATCCGGCTTGGGAGGCAGACGGAACGTGACGGGTTTGAAGAGGGCCTGCACGCCGTTTCCGATCCACGGATGCGATGCCTTCAGGGTGTCGTTGGTCAGCGGCACATCGGACCGAACCCACAGGTCCAGGACTCCGGCCACCAGGGTCGCCGAATCCAGGGCAGTCGTAGAGGTGGCCGTGGCGTAGAACTTGGTCCCGGCGACCGATTTGAGGGTCACCGTCGCACCCGACCAGGAATCCGTGGCGTCCGGAACGGTTCCGTTCTTGGAGAGGATCAGGTGGACGGGCATGGCCACCGTGATGAACGTGTCGATCTTGGAATCCGGCACGAACCAGAGTTGAGCACGCGGCTTGCCCACCTTCATGAGGGCGGAATCGATGACCGTCTTCCCGTTCACGTTGGCGAAGCCCCAGAACTTGTGCCCCTCCGTCCCCTCCACGAAGTGGTAGAGGGAGACAAGACCCGTGGCATCGCTCTTGACCTGCGTGGCGGTGAAGGGGCCCGTGGCGGCGGCGGCATACCCTTGCCGGAGGATTCCGGGATCGATCGCCTGGTACCCCAGGACCACATCGGCGATGGTGTCCACCTTGTTGCCGAACTTGTCCACCACCTGGAGCGTGATGGGGGTGGGCGCCTGATCCATGATGGTGGCGATGGAATCCTTGGGCCGGGTCTGGTCCACATACATCCAATCCGGCGGATTCTGCCAGATCACCTTCTCGGGCAGACCCGGGCGGACGTTGATCACCCCGGCACCAGGCACCGGAAGAGTACCGACCATTCCGGAAAGGGAAACCGTGACAGTCCCGGTCTGGGTGAACCTCACGTTGAACGACCCGATTCCTCCTGAGAGGTTCTTCCCGATGGTGTCGCCGGACATCACCTGCTTGTCGGCAGGGAGCAGGAACATGTTCTTGTCGGGGGTCGCGGCGAGAACATCGATGGTGGGGATGCTCGAATTGTTGTCCGTCCGACGGCCCACCACACGCATGTAGACCGGCTCTCCCACCCGCACGGACGAGACCGTGTCGGTACCCGTCGCGGAACGGGTGAAGTACACGTCCAGTTTGTATTGGGTCTGCCGCCAGATCCAAACGCCCACGTTGGACTTGGTGGGCTTGCCGTCCACCTCGCCCTTGACCACCAGATCGAACCTGGCGAACGAATCCACCGGAGCGGTGGGAAGCGATGCCTTGAAGATGCCGCAGGAATTGGCTGCGGGCTTGGTGCCCGTGTTGGTCAGCTTGACCGGAGTCGGGAACGCGGGAGTGGGAATGTCGCCGTTGGGCCCTTCCTTGGTCAGCGAAATGGTCCTGTAGTAGCTCGCCAGTTCGAATTCCAAGTCGGAGGCGGTTCCATTGGCTTCCAGGCAGTACTGGAACGAAACCGTCTTCGCGGTCTTGTCCAAGGTGACGATGAACTGGTCCTTGAGAAGCAGCGGCGAAATCAGACCGTCACCGGCCTCGGAAACCGCACCTCGATCCACCATGGAGCCATCCATGTCGCGGTTGCCGGCAGCCACCCACCCCTTGTCGAAGACCGTGGAGTCCACGATCGCCGAATCCCATTGCGGAACCAGGAAGCCGGGATTTCCAGGAGTGGTGCTCTTGAAGGGGAACTTGCGGACCCAATAGTTGGCCTGTAAGGAAATGTCGATGTTCGCGGTCGCGTTCGTGCCGGCCCCCTTGACGTACCGGATGCGCCCGCCCTGGTGGAAGAAGTCGGCGTTCTGGGGGTTGGTCGCCTCGTAGGGATTCCCCTTGTAGATCCCGGTGTAGTTGGCACCCTGCCCGACATTCCATCCGTTCCAGATCCACTGACCCTTCACACCCTGGATCACGGAAACCGGCTTGTCCCAGGTGAGGTAGCAGGGAGGCGCCTGGTTGACCGTGGCGCAGACCGCCGCATCTTGGACAGGCCCCGATTGCTCGCTTTGGATCTGGTAGAGGGAATCCCCCTCGCCCACCTCGAAGGTGTTGTTGTACAGGAAGTCCTTGTAGTACTGCAGGTATTGGCGGCCATCCTTGACCATCCGGGCATTGATGCCCTTTCGGTTGAAGTTGGTGACCAGGTTGTTGTAGAAATAGTGCTGGACTCCCGGCTTGAAATAACTGTTGGCGAACACCATCACGGAGCCGTTGATCGTGTTGTTGTAGATCTTGTGCGGAACGATGCGGACGTCCTTCAGGTACATGAATCCGCCGGTCATGTTGTTGGATTCGGCCGAGGAGTCCGTGTTCTGGGCGAACTGGGTGTTGTAGTTCTGGTCCATCAGGTTGTAGCGGATGGTGGATCCGATGTCCCATTCCATCTCGTTGTAGATCACAAACCAGTTGTTGTGGACGTAGTTGCGCTCGATGAGGTGGTCGCCCATCTTCCCGAACCGCGAATAGGGGACGATGGTCTTCACGTCCAGATCGTTGGGATTGGGCGCGGCGAAGGCACCACCGACGTTGCGGTTCTGGATGTACATGGCGGCGAAGCAATTGCGGATCTCCGTGTTGCGCACCACCACCTTCTTGGACTGGAAGAGGTTGATGCCCACGTTTCCGAAGAAGACGTCCCACTTGTCGTCCCAGATCCCATTGTTGACGAAGGTGGTGGGCTTCTTGCCATCGATGTGGATGCCTTCGATGAGGATGTTGGTGGACTTGTAGACCACCACGTAGCCGTTGTTCTGGAATCCGCTGGTGCTGTAGGGGTTCGCCGAGGCGCCGGTGTCGCCCGCTGCACCGGCACCACGTTGGCTGGAGCCCTTGACCGGCCATTTCTTCCAGCCGGCGGGACGCAGCGGATCGGCGGGATTGGCCGCCGTTCCAGCGGCATTGAATTCGCTTGCGATGTTGACGTAGGTCAGCCGAGGCCGGATCTTCAGGGCGACCATCTGCGGGGAAGGCTGGATGGAAAGATTGTTCTTCTCCTCGATCCAAACTTCTCGACTGATGTTGTAGAGAGAGTCAGTGAGGACGATCTTGCATCCCGCGGCCGGACACGCGTTCACCGCGTTCTGGATGCTGGTGTAGGCTTGCCCCGCCCCGACGTTCATCTGGACCTGGGCCTGCAACTGGGCCGGAGCCAACAGGAGACCAGCGATCCCTCCCCATAGGGAAAGGAGCTTCGTGTGGAAAACGAACTTGGTCGGACGGGGCAGATCCAGCAGCATGGCGAACCTCTTCAGCGACGGCGACACGAACGGTCTCGAACGACAGGGCCACGGCCTCCCTATGAAGGAAACGCGAAGCCACATAAAGATTTACCATGATTTTGGTCGCAGGAGGGGCGATTCTGGTTGATTCCAGTGGCAAATCGTTCTCGCACGGAGCACGAACCACCCCTGAATCACTCATTCGGCAAGTCGTTGTCCCACCTGGAGATGCAATGCGTGCCCCGCATCCACCACATCGATCTTCCCCTGAGGAATCCCTCCACAGCGCAAATAGAGGTCGCCAATCAGGTCCAACGCCTTGTGGGCGGCACATTCCCCGGGAATCCGGGGGACGCCCCCCGTCCAGACCTCTTGCCGGGAATCCACCCCCAGAACCGCAGCCAGGTCTGCCTCCTCCGGCCCCACGTCCCCACCAGGGAACAAACGACCGCAATCGGGGGAAGCTCCAGCCAACAAGCCCCGGTTCCGGGCCTGGACAAACTCGCGGGCGGTGACGAAGGTCCTGGCCGACAACAGATCCGGCAAGGCCTCCGCGTCTCCCTGCCAGGTTTCCTCTCCCTGCGGCCCCCGACTCCACGTCACCCGAAGATCCAAACGTGAGGAGGGTTCGATCCGGATCCGGCCACGCGCATCGGCCTGTTCGAGGATCGATCCAGGCCCGGGAACCACCAAGGGAGGGTTTGGAGAGCCCGTGGCCAGGATCGCCTCCTTCCAGGCCAGGGCCGAACCATCGAACAGGGGAAGATCGGGGTGGGTCGCCTCCAGGATCCATCCGTCGACCCCCAGGATGCAGATGGCCGCCAGGAAGTGCTCGAGGGGGCCGACCTCGAAGACTCGAGTGCAACGGAGGGACGTGTCGTGAGCCGCTCTCAGTCGCCGCGGCGAGAATTCCAACCGGGAACCGATGCGCACGAGCGCCACCCCGGGATCGGAACGTCGGAACCGAAGCGTATTCATTTCCCCGGTGTGAAATCCCGGTCCAGCAAAGGAAAAGGCCACCCCCTGGACGGGAGGCGGCCTTTGGATCGATCCGAATCCGGGGGGAGTCTTCACTGCTTGCGCTGGTAGCCGACCTTGAAGACCTTGTTCTGCAGCATCGCACGGACCTGGACTCCGTTGACGTTCTGCTTGCCGTAGCTGATCAGGCGGATCATGTAGACACCGCTGGAAACAGGCTTGCCCACCATGTTCGAACCGTTCATGACCACTGCCAGTGTGTACTTGCCTCCCACCAGGAGACCTCTGGCGCGAAGGTCCTCGATGTCGATGAGGATCTTCTGCGTTCCCACGTAGACCCCGAGGTTGTCGTAGGCGAGGAAGTCCGCATCGAAGGATGTGTTCATCTCCACCACCAGACCGTAGAATCCGCTCTGTCCGATGGCGTTGGTGATCACCGGATTGCCGGCCTGGGCCACACCGTCCACCGTGGTCCCGATGGGGGTCCACACCGCATCCGGCAGGTTGCTGGCCGGAAGGATGAAGGCCGAGACGGGAGGCAGCTTGCGCACAGGAGCATCGTCGGGAACCACGTTGCTCTGCACCCCACCCTTGGGGTACAGGTTCACGCGATAGCGAGTGGGATAAAGGCCGTTGAAGACGGTCACCCAGACGCTCGAATCTCCCACCGCATTGCCTTGGGCGTCGACGATCCCCGCCTGCAGGCGAGCGCGATCCGGCCAGCTGGGCAATCCGAAGGTCGTGGGAGTCTCGATGCATGCGTTGCAAGCGATGGTGAACGGTCCCGTGCCCTGGACGCTGGCCAGACCATCCGTAGCGGCGAAGGGCTTGCGGACGCCGCGGCTTTCGATGCCGAGGAAGGAATTGACCTGCGGCATGGCGATGGGCTCGCTTGCCCAGACCCGGATGGTGTCGGCGGAACCTTCCACCTGGCCGTAGCTCACGAAGACGGAATCGATGACCGGAGGCACCCGATCCTTCAGGGGGAAGGTCTGGGCCGGCTCCAAGGCTCCGGCCACCAAGCTCTGGGTGGTTCCCAAGGCGGATGGATCCCCTGTGACCATGGGAAGGAACCCGACCACAGGCAGGGTGAGTGTCACCGAATCCTTCGCACCATGGGTCTTGCTGTCCACGGACACCGGAGTGCCGCCCCAAGTGAAGGTGTAGAGTGGATTGCCACGCAAGGGGCTGGCGTAGAACAACCGGACCGCATCGGCAGTACCATCTGCGTTCAGATCCAGCACCAAGGCGGAATCCGGAACACGGTCGCCACCTTGCACCACCACGCGCGGAGGATGCGCCACCGTGGTGGGGATCACGCCTCCGATGCCGACCAATCTCGAGGTCGCGTTGGGTAGGTAGACACTGTCGCCCACGGCGGGATACGGATTGGCCGAAGACGGAACGGAGAAGACCCAGTTGGTCGATGCCGCCATACCGATGGCAGTCAGACCCAACGCTTGGCCACTCTGGTGCATCAGGTAGGATCCGCCGGCGAGCTGGGAAACGGGCTCGGAGAAGACCACCCGCAGGGTGTCGGCGTCCTTGCCGAAGCGCAGCGCGGCGGACATGGGAATGGGCCCCACGCTGTCGACCAGATCCACGACCTGGTTCTGCATGGGACTGCGGAAGGTGAGCTGTCCCTGTCCGGCCAGCCCCAGACCCGTGGTCTTGCCGACTTCGAAGGGGACGATGTCCACCGAGAAGTTGATGCTGTCCGCGGAGCTGCCCAGCTTGACCGAACGCGTCCCGCAGAAGTCGCACCAGTTGGAGACCACGAGGGAATCCGGGAAGTGGGCGGTCTTGGAAAGCTTGGCGGCGAAGCGGACATGGATCTGGTCGGCCGCGCCATTGCCATCGACATCCACGATCGCGGCGGAAACCATGGGAATCGGTTTCACATACACCAGGAGGGTGTCGGTGGCTCCGGCACAGTCGTCGGCGTGGTTGCCGGCGAGGTCGACGATGTCCGCCGAGGGATCGATCCTCACCACGGCCTTCTCCACCAGCAATCCGTCGTTGCCCTGGACATCCAGCTCGATGGTGTCTGCGGCAACTCCGATCTTGGCATTGAGAACCGTCGCGGCAGTCTTCTTCCAGACGCCGCCGTTCCACACGAGAAGCGGGAAGACGGGCTTGGTGTAGACCACCGGTTCGCTCACCACGAAACGCAAGGTGTCGCGGGGATTGCCCAGGGAGTTTTCCCAGATCACCGCACGCGGAACCAGACGCGGCCCGACGCGGTCGGCGATGCCGAAGACGGTATCGGTCGTTCCGGTCACCAAGGCGTTCACCACGGTGTCGCCGAGGGAAAGCCGCTTGAGGCTGAGCCGAATGGAGGCGGCGCCACTGGGAGTGGTTCCTGGGATCGGATTGGAGAGCGCGACATCCAGGATGGAGGAATCGGCATCCACCACCTTCGTGGAAGCGGCAGGAATGAGCTGGCTGGCGAAGGGCAGCTTCACGGATACATCCGTGACCTGGATCGAGTCCTTCAAACGGCGCACCGGATCCTTCTTGAAGAAGATCCGCACGTGGTCCGCCGCACCGTCGCAATCCACATCGCGGAAAGCGGCGGAATCGACGCTGGGCGTGGGCGGAACCGGGGGCGGCATGAAGGTGATGGGCTGGAAGGTGGCGGCATCGTCCAACGCTGGGTTGGTTGCGGCGATGCTACCTGCCGAGACAGGGCCATCGGACAGGACCACCAGATCGACGGATGCGGTCGAACGGAGAATGTCCACGGAAGCGATGGCGGAATCGGGATTGGTGGGCAGTGCCAAACGCAATCCCGGAGCCAAAGTGAGGGTGGCGGTGAAGGGAGGCGCCGAAGCATCCAGCGCCGGAGCTCCATTGCCGTCCACCAGAGTCAGGGTGATCGGAGCGGATTGCCCCAGATACCGGAAGATGGAGTCGCCAGCGGCATAGGTCCACTTCAAGGCTTCCTTGGGAGGCATCACCTTGACCCGGGCCGAGTCGCGCACCACGACCTGCGATTTCAGGAAGAAGACGCTTCCCACCGGATCGAAGGTCCTTGCCCAGAAGACGCCGTTGGCGGAATCCAGGTGGAGGACAATGGACTTGGCGGAAGGATCGCCACCCACCACGGACACTCCGCCCAAGGCGGTGGTGATCTCGATACCGATGTCGGAGCTGGTGTCCACCAGGTTGCCCACGCTGTCGAACACCGTGACCTTCACCGGTACCCGCGCGTTCTGGGTCATGAAGCCGGTGTCGGCCAGGGTCACCGAAGGCGGATCCTGGAATTGGGCCATGTAGGGAAGGCCGGGACGGATCAGGATCTTGCCGTCGCCGGAGAAGCTCGCCTTCTTGCCGCCCACGCCCACGGTGTCCTTGCCGTTGGCGCCCACGATCTGGGGACCCGCCACGGTGAAGAACACGTCGTAGGAGGTTTCGCCCTTCACGTTGGTGCGGAAGATGTCGGAAGGTTCCACCAGGGTGCCACCCTTGGCCACGTCATGGAGCCCGGTGGCCCGGATCTGGACCATCTGCAACGTGCCCGAGTACAGGTTGGCGGTCTTCTTGCCGGCATCGAGCGAATCGCGGAAGGAGGTGTCGGCGGCGACCACCTTGCCCAGGCCGGTGCAGACCTTGGCCGCGGAATCCTTGCTGGACAAGCCCAGGTAGGTCAGGACGCCGGTGACGTTGTTGCGGCAGTTGTATTTGATGCTGCTGACCACGGAGAGCACCGCGTCGCGGGAAACCACGGGTCGCACCCGCATGACCACGGTCTGTCCCACGCGGGCCGAATTGATCTGGGCTCCGGTGGTCTTGTCGAAGAACATGACGTTCATGTCGAAACCGTCGTTCTTGTAGAGCCACGTTCCCATGTTGGAATACACCGTGGTGCCCGTGGCCGTCTGGGCCACCACCATCACCTGGTAGCGCGAGCGCGGGTCGGGCTTGACCGGGAGCTTCGCTTCGAAGGTGTTGGATCCTGGCTTGGGGACGCCGCTGATGATCGAGGTCAGCGCGAGGTCCTTGGGATTGTAGGGGAGGATGGGGGTGTCGTCGTCGGAAACCGCCGAAGCGTAGGAGAAGATGTAGTACTGGTAGTTGACGAAGTTGCCACCGGTCTCGACCAGGTCGAAGGAGAAACGGATGGTGTTGGCGACGGAGTCGTACTTGGCCTGGGTTCCGTCCTTGAGCACGATGCTCGGTGCGGTCCCCTTGGACTTGGACTTGGCTCCGACGTCGGCGATCGAGCCATCGGGGTCGATCCCCCACCGGCCATGGTCCAGGATCACGGAATCCACGCCCGGGTCCTCCCAGACGGGCTCGAGGAACTTGGGGCTCTTGGGATCGACGGACTGGAACGCCACGGACTTGATGAACCAGTTGGTCTGCTTGCGCACGTCCTTCTTGGCGATGGTGTCGATGGTCCCCAGGGTGTCGGTCCAGGTGGCGCGCAGATTCTGCACCAAGACGGAATCCAAGGCCGTCCACTGCTGCTGGTTGGCCTGATCCATGATGGGGATGGTGTCGCCGGGCTGCACGCCCGCCGGCAACTGGTTGTTGTTCGTGCCGACGACGCCCTTGAGCAGGCCGAGCACGGAATAGTTCTTGGTGGGCAGTTTGGCCGGAGGCACGGCGGGGACGGAGAGTTCCCATCCATTGAAGGGGAAGTTCCGTTCACCCTTCTGGTACTGGATGTTGGCCTGGCTCCAGTACTGGATGCTGTCCTTGAACGGGGTGGCCAGGTTGATGTAGGTGCCCGTGGTGGCACCCGGCGGGGTGTACTGGGTGGCCTGGAAGTTCCAGGTCAGTTTCTGCGTCTGTACGTTCACCTGCAACCGGGGCTCCGGGAAGACCGCCTCCGACCGGGTGATGGTGGTCATGGCGGAATCCGTCACCTTCATGGCGGTGAGGGCGACCTTCTCGGGGAAGATCGCGAAGGTGTTGTTGTAGATGCCGTCGGTGTACTTGGAGATCAGGTCGACGTTCGAGAAGTAGGTCTTGAAGTTTTCGGTCTTGAGACCGGTCTTGGACTTGTTGTAGTCCAGGTACATGTTGGTGATGAGGTTGTTGTACACCAGGTGCTGGGTGGTCGCCCGCCACATCCCGTACCCGAAGATGGACGCGTTCTGGTAGAACGTGTTGTTGTAGATCTTGTAGGGAACGGTGACGAAATCCTTGCCGTACATGAATCCGCCCGCGTGGTTGGCGGCTTCCGAATTCCCCTTCACCGCGGTGGGCGCGGCCGTGGGGCAGCCCGCGGTGGCGGACTTCGCGCAGCTCATCCACTGGGCGTAGTCGCGGTTGTAGTTGCTGTACACCAGGTTGTGGTGGAAGGTGGACCCCAGGTCCCAATCCGACTCCACGTAGACGCCCCAGACGTTGTTGGCGAGCTCCGAGTACTCCACCATGTGCTGCCCGGAGTATCCGAATTGGCTGTTGGGCAGGAGCATGTCCTTGTCCAGGTCGGCCTGGTTGTTGCGCGCCATGGCGCCGCCCTTGTTGCGACCGAAGATGTACAGCGCGGAAAAGCAGTTCTGGATCTTGGTGTTGCGCAAGGTGACTTCGCGCGAAAGGAACAGGTTGACGCCGAAATTGCCAAGGAGCGTCGGATACCCGGAAGGATCCCAGATGTTCAGGTGTCCGATGGGCAGGGGGGCCACGCCGTCGATCACCACGTTGTCCAGCGTGATGTTGGAACTCTGCTTGATCAGGATGACGCCGTTTTGCTGGTAGCCGCTGGTGGAGTACGGATTGGAGGAGTTCTTGCTTCCTCCGACCGTGGCCGTGTTGTTGATGGGCCACTGCTTCCAACCCGCGGGCTGGTTGACGGAATCCGCCGCCGTGAAGAACGGCCCCGCCAGCAGGCCCTGGTCCTGGAACTGGATGACCGGCTTGACACCCAAGGCACCCTTGATGGTGATGTTCGATTTCTCGTAGATCAAGAGCGTGTTGGGCAGCTTGTACAAGGGGTCCGACAGGCTGATCACGCAACCGGTGTTGGCCGGGCAGGCGTTCACCGCGTCCTGGATGGTCGCGTGCGTGCCAGGGACCTTGAATTGCGCCTGCGCAAAGGCCGTGGATGCCATGGAAAGCAATCCGCCCAGCAGAAATACTCCAAACTTCCGACGAAAATCGGACCAGACAGGCAATCCCGCAAGCATTCAGTCTCCTAACGTGGCAATGGAACGGATTTCTCCGCTCGATAGAACCGAAGCAAGCTACCCCCACCCCATCGATTTCGCTGTGGAAATTTTGGCTGCCGGATCATTGTCGGAACGACAATGGATCCCAGAGAGCCCAATCCACCCGGTACCCCAATGGGGGATCAGCCCTCTGGCGCCCCGCGGGTTCCCGAATCCCTTCGACCGGACCCCGGACGGGCGGGAAACCCGCGAAGAACCGTTCCCACCGGCCACGAGCGGGTGACTCCGGCACGGGCGGCCACCACGCAGTCGTCGCCCAGTCGGACGTGATCGGCGAAACCCGCCTGCCCACCCACCAGGCACCGGTCCCCCAGGATCACCGACCCTGCCAGTCCGGCTTGGCCCGCCAACACGGATCCATCACCGATCCGGCAGTTGTGGCCCACCTGGATCTGGGCGTCCAGGTGACAGTCGCGACCGATCCGGGTCGGATCGAGCAATCCCGCCGCGATCTGGCATTGAGCTCCGATCCTGGAGCCCGCCCCCACCTCCACCCCACCCCAGTGCGGCAAAGGCCTGCGAACCCCGTCGAGGAGAACCAACCCGAATCCGGGCGCTCCCACCACGGTTCCGTCCCCGATGCACACCCCTTCGCCCAACCGCACACGTGGATGGATCACCGCTCCCGCACCGAGGGCCACTCCGTGGCCCAACTCCGCCGTCCGGTGCACCATTGCGTGGCGCGCCCTCTCGCCGAAGCGGTGGGCCAGCTCCAAGGGAGACAGCCAATCTTCGGGAGCCTCGGGAGGACGGCAAGGTCCTTCCAGGATGTCCAGGAAGACGCGGGAAGGCTCCGGGACCTCGACGAACCTTGGGACAAAATCCGACATCAGGTGTTCCCTCTGGCGGGAACTCCCCACCAGAACCTGCGCCCGGCAAGCGCGGACCTGCAGGGGACTCGCCTGCGCAGGCAGCACGCAAAGATCGCCCGGACCGGCCTCCTCCAGTCCCGCCAGACGAAACAAGGGGACCCACTCCATCGGAAGGGTCCCCAGTTCCGGCGACAACTCGCCCCACCCGCCCACGCCAGACAGAGCCAGCGCCATGGACGGCTACTTGGTCTTGGTCTTCGCGGGGGCGGCGGGGGCGACCGGTGCGTCCTTGGCGGGAGCATCGGTGGAGATGAAATCGGCGTTCAGGCGATCCAGCACCTTCTGCGTCAGATCCCAGTCCTCCTTGCCCACGTAGAAGACCGCACCGGAGGCGCGATCCAGGACCAAGTCGTAGCCTTCGGCCTTGGCCACCTGTTGGGCGATCCCCCGGATCTTCTGGATGATGGGCGAGGTGAACTTCTCGTTCTCCTTGACCAGCTTGCCGTCCTTGCCGTAGAGGGTCTGGACCATCTTCTGGAGATCGGCCTGCTTGGCCATGAAATCGCTCTGGAGGTTGCGCTTGCGCTCCTCCGAGAGCATCATGCCCTGCTTGTCGAACTTCTCCTTGAGGGTGGCCAGTTCCTTCTGCTTGTCGGCGACGTCCTGCTCCCAGGCGGCGACCTGCTTGTCGAAGCGTTCCTGGGCCTCCTTGGTGCCCTTGAAACCGTCGAATATGGCCTTGGTGTCCACCAATCCGATCCGCGGAGCGGCGTCGGCGGCGAAGACGGAAATCGACAACGCGAGGATGCTCAGGAAAACGTTTCGCATGGGGTGGCCTTTCAGAAGGGCTGTTCGATGGTGAAGTTCGCGTGCATCCCCTTGTTGGGGATGGATTGGCCGTAGCTGTTCTCGCCGTCGTCCAGGCCCCAGGCGAAGTCGAACCCGAGGATGCCCATCATGGGGATGTTCAACCGGAAACCGAAGCCCCAATCCCGCTTGAGGTTGCCCAGATCGATCTCCTCCCAGGGATTGGGAAGGGTCTTGACGGAGTAGTCCACATTCCTTCGCAAGGCCTCTCCGAAGACGTTCCCCGCGTCCATGAAGGCGATCAGGTAGAACAGCTGGTCGGCCACCGGATAGCGGAGTTCCGCCGTGCTGGAAAGGAAGGCGCGCCCCACCCGGAACAATCCCAGCGACGAGGCGTCGTATCCGCGCATCTTGCCCTGGTAGCCCAGAAGCCCGCCTTCGCGGTACAGCGAAGACTCCTGCAGCACGTCGCCCCCCTGGATGCCGCCCTGCATCTCCATGCCCAGGACGAACTTGCCCACCGTGGGGAACCACCACTTGGCCACCGTGGACCCCTGGTGGTAGTCGAAATCGCCGCCGAAGATCCCGCCCACCCGGCGGTAGGACAGCTGGAACACGCTGCCGGAGGTGGGGAACAGAGGCAGGTCCTTGTCGTCGCGGGTGAGCGTGACGGAAACCGACGATTCGATGCCATCCCTTCGCAGGAGCCCCGCGTCGTCGGAGTTCGCTCCGCGATAGCGGTTCAGGGAGAAGCCGTACCCGGTCCCGATGGAGAAATAGTCGTCCGGCCAGGTGAGGCGGCGCCCCAGGGAAAGATCGAAGCCACGGGACTCGTAGTCGTAGGAGTCGTCGTATTGGTCGGTCTGGTGGGTCCAGAACCCGGAGATTCCCACGCGGGTGGGCGAATCCATGAACCAGGGCTCGGTCAGTCCCAGGCGAATGCTCTGCTTGTAGCCGCCGTAGTCGATGTTGGCGTCCACGCGACGTCCCGTTCCCATCACGTTGGGAATCTGGAGCCCCAAGGTGAGCACGAATCCGTCGTTTTGGCTGTAGGCGCCGCCGGCGGAAAAGGTCCCAGTCCCTTTCTCCTTCTCTTGCACCCGGAAGACCACGTCCACCACCCCTTCCTCACCGGAGGGACGGATGTCGGGAACCACGTTGTCGAAGAAGTTGAGCTGCATCACCTCGCGGTAGGACCGCATCAGGAGACTCTGTCGGAACAGGTCGCCCGGGAAGAGGCGCAACTCGCGGCGCACCACCTTGTCGCGGGTCTTGGTGTTGCCCTCGACGATCACCTGACCCACGGAGGCCGGGGGGCCCTCCTTGATCACATACAGGATGTCCACCACGCTGTCGCGGTAGGTCTTGACCGGATCGATCTTCACGAACAGCCGCCCTTCCTCGCGGTAGGCGTTCTGCAGGTTCTGCTCTTCCAGATCCAGTTTCTTCTGGTTGAGGACGTCCCCGGAATCCATGGTGGCCTGGGCCTTGAGCATCCGCTCGGAGAGCACGTCCTGGCCGGTGAAGGAAACCCGGCCACGGTAGTAACGTCGCCCCTCGTTGATGGACAGGCGGATGTCCAGACGTTTTCCGTCGGGGCGGTAGGTCACCTGGTGGGAATCCACGCCGGCGTCCAGGTAACCCTTCTCGCGGTAGAGGTCGCGGATCTTGAGGAGATCCATCTGCAGGGTGTCCTGGTTGAACTCGCCGGATCGCCACCAGCGTTTTTCCTTGGTGACCATGGCACCGATCAGCTTCTTGCGGCTGACCCGCTTGTTCCCTTGGAAAACGATCTTGCCCACCCGCACCTTGGACTTCTCCACGATCTTCCAGGTGAGAGGAACCTTCCCGGTGGAATCGGCCTTGCCCAGGGACGGTTCGACCTGCGCGAGCAGATACCCCTTGTCCTGGTAGAGCCGGAGGATGGCCTGGCGGTCCTTGCCGATGTTGGCCTGCGACAGGAGGCTGCCGTCTCCCACCCGCACCACCTCCTTGACATCCTTCTCGGAAACGTCGTCGGTCCCCTCGAAGGAGACGGCACCGCACAGCGGCACCTCGCGGATGGTGACGATCACATCGATTTCCGACCCGGACGCTTCCTTGTACTCCATCTGGGCGTCGGAGACCAGACTGGTGGCCAACAGCGCCCGCAGGCTTTCCCGCTGCCGATCGGCAAGGAGTTCCGAGGTGAGCACCTCGCCCTCGCCGAACTTCAGGGTTCCCTTCAGGACGGTGGTGTCCAGCGAGGTGACCCCCACCAGCCGGATCTTCCGGATCTTCCAAAGGTTCGAGGTCTCCGGTTGGACAGCCGCGGCCGTGGAGGAGGAATCCTGCGCCCAGACAGGAACTCCCAGAGCCAAGCCCAGGGCGAGAGCAAGAATTGGTCGCATTCGGTTAAGCCATCTATGGTTGGAGAAACGGAGAAACTAGTCTGCCGGAACCTGGCGGGAAAGGGTCAGGCAGGAGACTCGGGAGTGAAAGCGAGCTTTTCGCCGTCGCGTTCGATCCGGATGGTGTCGCCTTCCGAGAACCGTCCGCGAAGGAAATCCTCGGCCAACGCGTCTTCCACCAGCCGTTGGATGGACCTGCGCAATGGACGGGCTCCCAGTTGGGAATCGAAGCTCTTTTCCACCAGAAGCAGCTTGGCAGCCTCGGAGGTAACCAGGGTGACCCGCTTTTCGGAAAGCCGCGCCTGGACCTCCGAGAGCTGGATGTCGATGATCTTCTCGAGATCGGCCTGCGTGAGCGAGTGGAACACGATGGTCTCGTCCACGCGATTGAGGAATTCCGGATTGAATGTGCGCTTGACCTCGTCCATCACCGAGCGCTCCATCCGGCTGAACTCGCTCTGAAGATCGCCCGCCGAGAATCCCAATCCCCCGCGCTTGATGTCGCGCGCGCCCAGGTTGGAGGTCATGATGATCACCGTGTTCCGGAAATTGATCTTGCGACCGAAACTGTCGGTGAGATGGCCGTCGTCCAGGATCTGCAGGAGCATGTTGAAGACGTCCGGATG
>Ga0116170_10000062_pt1 | contig 96474 bp, 74 predicted proteins | sample AD_JPNHW1_MetaG_FD_89797 | JGI IMG/M metagenome (GOLD analysis project Ga0116170, IMG submission 89797) | Active sludge microbial communities of municipal wastewater-treating anaerobic digesters from Japan - AD_JPNHW1_MetaG | ecosystem: Engineered > Bioreactor > Anaerobic > Digestate | place... | reverse complement strand
GCGGCTTCGAAATGGATAGAGATCGGAATGCAGCTATAAATATTAAACGGGCCGGAACGGCCCTTATGATGACGGCAAAGCCGCTGTTTTAGAAGCCTCTTCCTTTAGGAAGAGGTGGTTCACTTAAACCTCCTTCGTCGGTTTAAATAAAGTTTGAGAACCAGAATTTAAATCATTGATTGGCGTAGCCAATCTAAAAGTAACTTTAAAAAGTTTTTTTAGATATATCATATATCCAAACTCATGATCAAAAATCCAACTATTTGCATTTTGATATGTCGATTTTTTGAAATCAGCCAAAATCAAGGCAAATCAGTTGCAATGTTGCCGGATTTTGTGTAGGATATTGTAAGTGGAGTATTGAGCCAACCAGATTTTTTTAACTCAACTGTAATTTGAACTTTGGTTCTTAACATTGAATTAATTGTATCACATTTTAAATTTGTCATTTTGAATTGCAATACACCTGTTTCATTTAACAATTGAATTCCCATAATAGGATCAACTATTGTTCCATATCCATCAGCCGTTGTATATCCATCAAAATTTGGTGAATATGCTTGAACTGCCGCTGAAAAACGTAATTGATTTAATCCAAGCGCTTCAGATGTTACAAACGAACCGTCCGCAAATCTCATAGCTGGATATCCCAATTTTGTATATCCCGTTCCTGTCGTATCCATTACAAAATTATGAAATATATCAATACTACTGGCCCCATGTCCTTCTGGAAGTTCAATAACCACTGTGGCAGTTTCATAATCTACGTTATGATACTGGTTGGCATTTCTTAAAATTTGGCCGCCTATTATCAAATTACCAGGCACATACATGTCATTATGTCCACCTAAAATTTCGGGGCTCATATAACGGGTTTTAGAATTAAATAAATTATCTAAATTTTCTGATACAGAATTTATCTTATCGTAATTGGTAAATGTACAAGGTAAAAATCTTGCACGATATGTTGTAAATACTAAACTCCCATCCCAATAATCATTTTCATTTGTTATAGCAAATGTTAAATTTTGAAATGGAATCATATTAAAAAATATGTCATTCAATAAATTAACTGGTTTTGGATTTCCATAATACTTAATTTGATCATCTGTTAAATTTGCAATAGGTAATAAATTTGAACTATAAGGGTTTTCACGAATATATTGATCTGAATAATCATAATATTCATCACAACGTCCTATATTATTTTCTAATGTTAGAATTAATGTTTTAAATGTTCCACCCGCTGTTGTAGCTGAATCATTATTCACATATTTTCTAATGTTTTCAATATCATCAATTCCAACTGTACCATCTTGATTTACATCTGCTCGTAATACTTCCATAGAAGTTATAACAGAACTGCCAACAATTGCTCCATTAACAATACTTGTTTGTGTGGTTTGTTTTGTTAAACTTTCTCCAACCAATTCTTGAGCACGTATTAAATCTTCTATGGTAATTTTACCATCACCATTAACATCTCCTAAACCAAAATTAGCCTCTTGTACATCTACAATTCTATAAATATATTGAGGATGGCTTATATTTGGAGTCAACTTGCACCCAATTAAATTAATTGCTAATAAAGCAGATTTAGGATTTACTATATAAAATTTATCTTTTACAGCCATTCCAAATCCATAACTGTCTGTATATGAATATGCTGATTTGTTATTCATATCCATTCCGCATCCTAATATAATTGGGTCAGATGTAGTCTTCAACGTATTCAATGAAGAACTTGATATTGTACTGACTACTGCATTATATTTTTCTTTAGAATAAACGTTATTTCCTGTACGAGCATCTTGTACTTTTGTAGTTGGTGTTTTTACAGATTCTACAATAGCATAATTTAATTGATTTTGCCCACTGTTTACAAATGATATTGTATCATAAATATAATCAATTGTTCCACCTGTATCTTCATCAATTGCAATTTTGGGAACACTCATATTAATTCCACTATCAACCCCCATACCATCTGCTACTTTGAAATTGTCTGACCAAATTTCATACCACATATTTTCATTTGAAACATTTGTCCATACCACTCCATTGAAAAATGTAAATTTCGATTTGTCAGTTGCCGTATTGCCTGTTACTGTAAATAGATTTCCAATAGATGTATCTCCAATTCGTTGTATACAAACCATATAATACTTATTAGCTTCTATACCTGAATTTAAAGAATTGGCTATTTTCGTATTTGAAAATACAAAATCAACAGGTTGTTCTACATCATTTAATACAATACCTCTTGCATTTAACATAGATTGAGTTATTGTCATTTGAGCTAATGGCGTTGGATCAGGTTGAAAATCAATTGCATTAGATGGTATTACATCATAAGATGAATTTGTTGCAGATGTTTGTAATGCATATATGGTTACAACCAAATCGCCTGACCAATCATACTTATTGGAACCGTCAAGTGTTGCACCTAATAAAATTCTTATTTTTTGAATATTATTTGATGTGGATAGAAACTTTTGTCCATATCGAGTTGTAATATCACTTGCTGGTAATGTACGATTTTTATAAGCAGTTGTTTTTATATTTAAATTATCAACAGAATAATTATTACCAATAACATCAGTTATAACTTGCTTTAATGCAGTTGTTATATTTGCTCCTAAGGATAAACTATATAATTTTAAATCTCGAAAGAATAGATTTGGTTCAACATTTTGACTGGATGTTATTAGACTTTTAGATAAATGCATTGGATGAGCTTCTTGTATGGTTATTGTACCACCATATACTCTGCTTCCATTGCTATTTCCTTTGAAATTGTTAAATATTAATCCTAATATATTTACAAAATGTTTTTTACTTATTTGTGTTTCATTTCTATGAAAATAAAATGTTTCATATTGTAAATTATTATCAAAATCAAGACCAACAATTAATACTTTTACACTCTTTCTACCACATACTATAGAATTTTGTAATGTAATTTCTAATTGACATCCTAATGATTTATCAGAAGGTTGTGCATGAGCTTTAATTCCTATTCCATCAAATCGATTCGCAGCAACATGAACACTTTGTTGAGGTGTCAATTGATCGGAATGAAATAAATAAGTTCTTTCTGGTACATTTGGAATTAATCCAGAACCAAAAAAATTATGTACGATAGCAGATTGAGTTTGAATATTGTAAGATTGCTCACTTACAATATCGGATTGATTTACTTTTTGTCCATCTCTCCAAATTACTTTCTCAACCGATATTGGTAATCTAAAAGTCATGTGCCCTTTTAATTTGTAATGTAATTGATAAATGCTCTTGATACAGCTGGTTTTAGTTTTTTAACCAATGTATTTAAAATTTCTTTTGATTTTGGACTATTTTCAATAATATCAAAAGAGTCTATTACATCTAGTTCAAAATCATAAATACCACTAACTTGATTTTTTAATATCGCAAAATCTTCTATCTTATTAACTGAACTATCAAAGTCCATCAAATATGTTGTATACAAATCTTTAACAACTGGTAATGCTTTTTCTGGTAAAGCATAATCATTGTCAATTAATTTATTTCCAATTTGTAATAATGGTTTTATCCTACTACTTATCTTCAAATTATCAATTCTACAATGTGCTATCGCTCCACCAAATGAATTTCCACCTATATATAATTTGTTAAACATTTCTTTTAATGTGATATTTGTCTTTATACTAGTTAAAACGCTTGGATTGGTCAATTGTGAAAACTTATATGCCGATCCAAATGTCATTCCTGTTCCAAAACATATTTTGTTTTTTTCAATTCCATCAATAAATAAATGCATTTCATCTTGTTTATTTTTACTATTGCATTTCCATGTTGCTGTTATTTTATGCCATGTGTCTCTAGGCCAAAATGCAGGTGCAGATAATGAATATAATTTACCATTTCCAACAATATCAAAATTAATAGAATTTGTTGGTGTCTTATATATAGAGATTCTATCTCCATTGCCTCGATAAGGTATATAAATAACTGTTATTTCTGTATTTGAATTAGGTAATGGATTGCTTAGTTTTATTGAATAACTATTTTCATTTAATTTGCACTCATCTGCATAATTTTTATTTCCATAACCATTTACAGTTATACTTAAAACATATTTAGCAGGCCGCGTTAATGTAATATCACATTTTGATAAACTTGTAACAGTCTCAACATAACTTGCTGTTGTATCAAAAAACATTCTATATTTTGGATCATTAGCTGTATCAAATTTAGGACTTATCCAAAATTCTATTGTGCCTTCTTTATTAAAAAGTATATTCGTATTGTTAATTATAAATGGAACTTGATCAACATATAATGCATTATTAAAACTTTCATTTACTCCTTGATCAGTTTGTGAATAAATATCACTATATGCTTCGTATACTATAGACGAATCAATAATTGGTTTTTTATCTAAATGTAATAACAATAATGTTTTCTTATCTTCAACATATGATATTATATTGTTATTATCAAATGTTATTGAATGTTTGGTATTTACAGCCTCTCCTATACGAGTATCTGTTGATGCTATATTCAATGACCTAATTTCTTCCAATATTGCATTTGCTTGTTTACATTTATTATAATCACTGCCTATTGCACAATTGGTTTGTTTTATTTCAAATGGAATTTCTAAATAGGTAGCATAATCCAAATCATAATAACCTTTTTGTAGGTAATAAGGCATTCCTGCATAACCCGCTTGTTCAAATGTAAATTGACCATTTGCATACCCAGAACGAGAAATAGAAACATTATACAAACTACCTGAACCATTTGTAAATTCAATTACAGTTTGATTTACATTTACATGATATGTATCAATCACTTCTGTAATTGTAAAATATCCAGCAGATCCTATTGGAGATTCAACAACTAAAACATATCCAACATGTGAACTATCAAATGCTGGTAATGTAGATGTTATTGTTTTATTTGTTCCACTTAGAGTATTGGTAAATGTATTTTCTTTATAACTATATCTAATTGCAGCAAAATTACCTTCATTTTCTTGTATTGTAATACTATATGCTTCTTTTACTTCTAATACAAAAGCGGTTTTATTTGCTTGAAGTAAAACAGCAGAACAAACAATATTTGTTATTGTAATAAATTTTTCTTTTGTTTTATAAATTCCACTTTCAACAATTTCTAAAATTTCAGACGTTGCTCCAGATGCTGTTGTTCCATTAATTGTTATTAAAGGTGTTTGTGAAGTAAAATCACAATTTAACATATTATTTATATTCAATTGTAATGTGCGGCCTTTATTTGAAGAAGGTTGCATGATAACATTTATAGATGGAGCTGACATCAATACACTGGTCTTAGGTAATAAGACAGGAATTATTTTTGTATAATCTAAATTAATTGGAGCAGGTAATTCTGTATTAATTTGATTGCAGGTCGAACTCCAATTATATATTCTTTCTTGAACACGTTTATGATTTAATCCTAATGTTCTTATTGCTACTTGATCTCCTGCCATAGCATTTCCACGTACAATTAAATTAGGTTGTCCATATTCATTAACTGTTATAGAATATGCTGGAACATTTGCTCGCAGTCCTGGTAATTCACTTTCAACTCCATTTCTAATAATAGAAACTGCTATATTACTTTCATACATCGCTGTTGTTGTAATTGGAATTGTAATTGGATTAACCGTAAATACAACTTCTTTTATATTATATGTAAATGTATAATCTAATCTAACTGTATGTGAATCTATTATTTTTAATATTGTGAAATATCCATTTGGTCCATTTATTATTGGATTATCTATATATAATTTATCACCAACATTAATGTGTGCTAATCCAAAATCTGAATTGTTACTAACAACTTCATCACTGTCTTTAGTTATAACTAAATCAATATTTGTAAGGGTATTTACTGTTATAGGATCTGATATAATTTCTGGTACAACAGTTCTAAAACGATCTGTTATGCTCGCACTTGGTCTTCCACCATATTTTAATATATTAAATGCTTCTTGCCCATCTACAAATAAATGAAGTTCATCACGTTTATTTTTTGTTCCAATGTTCCATGATACAGCAACAAAATGTGTATCACCCTTTTTCCAATTTGATATATCTTTACTTACTTGATATGTATGAATTTTATTATAATTATCACGTTTAGCGCATACTCTAAAATTTAAATATCCATTACCATCTTTTAATATAGATATTCTATTTTCTTTTTCTTTATCCGAGTCAGCTAAATAATCAAACAAATAATGTTCACAATCAGACATAAATTGAATTCCATCTATGCTATAATGGCTTTTTGGAAGATCATCTTCTGTATCACTTATTATCATTTTTATTACAACTTTTTTTGAAGCAGTCGTCATACTATCTTCAAAGTTCATAGTTTCTAACAATGGTTTTACATTATAAAATTCACCATTAGTTTGAATTGTAATATCATATTTATGAGTTAGCAAAAAATTACCTCTAGTATCTTTTGCTATCATTTTCCAATTGTTCGAATCAACATCATAATAAATATATACACCATATGTATCTAGATTATTACTATACAAATTAGATGGAACTCCATAAGTTAATTCAGTTTTTGAAATTGTAAAGTTATTGTTTGTATCTATTGTTGGATGATTATTTAAACTTCCTATCCAAATATGATCGGCTGTTAATGTAATACCATCTCTTTTTATTGAATAAGTTATTTCAGCATCATTATCTATTCCATTCCAATTTGGAGTAACATACATTTCTAATGTGCCACGTTCTAATTTGAAATGAGATGAAAATGGTAATAAAATACTATCAGATGAATCTTTTACATTTATTGCATATTGATATTTACCAGGAACAAGCTCTAATAATCCGCTTGTAGTTGGTTTATTGTTGTATAAATAACTTGTTCCAATAATCCATTCATCATTAAAACTTTCCCAAATATAAGGTTGCGCATGTGATATTATCTTTGTAAGATTTGTTATTGATTCAACTGTTGAACCTTTTGGAAAAGTTTGTAAACATGCCATTAAAGCATCTCGATATCGTTCTCGATTTAAATCAACATTGAAATTGTGTAAAATATCCATATCTATTAACGAACCAAAATTTGAAAATAACGCATCTCGTAAAGCTCCATATTTATATGAAACATAATAAATATCATCTTCTTTTATTGTTGGCGATTCTCTAAAATCTAAACAGTTATCACCATGTTCGTAACTTATAATGATTTCGTCATTACAATAAATATAATCTATATATAGTTCTCCACGGTTATAATCAATAAATACACTAGAATTATTCTTTAAACATATCATAACAGTTACTGTTACATTATCATTTTCTACCCCAGAACTGTCTGAAGGAAGTGTAATATCTGTACCAGTAAATGTTCCATTGTTTGCAACTGTATTATATAATTCAACGTTTGTACTATTTTTTACAGAAATTACTTTGAATATTTTTATATTTGAATTCGTGTATCCTATATCGTTTAGTTTAATAGTTTTCTTATCTAAACCAATTGTAGCCGTTGAAGTATATTCAATTGGATTTAGTGTAATAATATTATAACTTACAGAACAATTCGTAGCAAAATTTATTGGTTTTATTATATTATCATATATAGCAACACTATCATAAATAGAACGTACACTTGTAGCTTCTTCAATTAATTCTATCATTGTGTCTGATACAATGTTTGTTATATTGTTTGATATAGGATATTTTATTAAAGAAACTGATTTATCACTAAATTTATTAACTGTATATTTAATCGAGTTATCTTGGTCTATATAAGAGTAAACTTTATTCACACCAACAATATGTGATTGATTTGTTACAATATCAGTTGACCGATAAGATATATCTCCAATATCATCAACTTGATTATCATTGACTGCTACCCAAATTGTACCTGTTGAATAGTTTATTGTATATTTGCCAACAGCATCTAATGCATTAACGTTTTGAGTATCATTTAATGTTGTGTTGTAATATTTTTCAAATTGGAATACATTTTTATCTGTAAATGATACGCTTGTATTTATTTTAGATCCTATACAATCATCTGTTCCGCTTATAATAGATGTTCCAAGATTTAATTTGAATATTTTTTTGTTAAGTGTGTTTGTAAATTCATCATTTTTAATTAATGATTCTCCTGATATTTGATTAAATCTAACTCTTTCATTTGTTATATTAACAAATAATGGTGGAGTTTGATATGAAAAATAAATTGTATTATCATTAAATCTATTAATGCCATAGATCTCACCAGATGTTTCATTATATACTCGAAAGGCATTTGTAATAGGCGTGTGTAATACTTGAACAGCTCCACTTCCTAATACTCTATTTTCAGCTCGTTCAGTTAATTCTTCTGTGTGTACTTGTGCTTTATAATCAACATCAGGAGTTAGGTCTTCTTTATAACTATATGTTATTGTTGCTGCATTTTTAATTAATTGTCGCATTGGATTAGCAGCTATATCACTTGTTGTAGTATCATAATTATAATCAAGTTTGTTTACATAAGTTGATCGATAATAATATGTTACAATAGGAGGAAAAGCTCCCGTTCCATCATTGTTATTATTTTCTCCATAAACATATACTTTACCTTTTTCATAATTGATTGAATACTCTCCAATATGAGATGGTAGTTTATTTTCATCAAATGTTATTTCTTTTTGAAATGCGGGATGCTTTGATGAAAACGGAGGTGTTGATAATGGATTCAAAAATGCTATACCATCTTCAGAACATAATTTACCATATTGATCACATATATAAGTATTTCCTAATGAAAATACATTCATCAATGGCGAAATAACTTGTCGAATAGATCTACAAACAGTATAAACATCTATAGAAGATTCATCTATTGTTCTACCTAATACTTTATAAATATAACTGACAACAATATTATCTCCAGCAACTGGAATTCTAAAACCATTACGTATAGCTTTCTCACTAAATTTAAATTGATTATTATTCAATTCAAGATATGTAGAAGCTTTGTCATCATATTTAGATGATTGTAGTTGGTATCCATAAGTATTTATGTCATATTGTTCAGATGTTCCATCTGCATATTTAATTAAAATATCTGTTATTTTAATTACATTGTTATATTTTAATGTACAAACAGTTTGATTGAATGTTGATAATGTATTTTTAAAACCAAATAATAAACTTTCTTTTATTACATCCTCTTGTTGTAATGAAATTTGATTAGGAAATGCTGTTAAGTTTATTGTATTTGAAATTGCCGTTGATGAATTATCTAAACCTACTCGAATAATTTCATAAGCACCTTCATTTAACAATCTATCATAAGGGCCTTTTCCACGTTTATGAAGTTCATCATTAACAGTGATTGATAAATAATTATCTGTTTTGCTTTGTCTAATATCATTATATGCTTTAAAGAATTGTGAAGATATATTTTCAATATAACTTTTAATAATACCATCATGTTCTGTATCGTATGGAGTGTCTTTTAAATATGCAACTAATCTATCATAAAAGAAATTATCAGGGTTATAATGTGTTTGTATCATAACAACATTAGTCACACCATCTTCATATAAAAGATTTCCCAATACACTTATAAATGGATTGTTAGGTGTCGATTGAAACAATACTTGATAAGTGCTTAAAGGTGTTAATAAAGATGTCTTTATAGTTAATGTATTATTGTTTATATATACTTTGTTAATATAAGCATTTGGAATGTTATATCCTTTTGACGTTACTATAACATTATCAATATTTATGTTGTTGCTTAAATTTTCCGTAAAAGTAGCTTTAATAGTACATGAGTCAATAGCTTCACAATTCGTCAATCTAAGATTAGTATTATTGGTCATCGACCCTCTTTGTGAGAATATCTTTTAAAATGTATATATCAATGTTTGATTATTCAGAGCTATTTAGAGTTCACTCAACTGTGACAATAACTGAGTTTGCTCTTAGATATTGATTTCGCATGGCTTGTATTTTTGATACTTGTCCTATACGATCTGCTTTATTAAATGTTGTTATTCGAATTGAATCTAAACCAGTAACTTGATATGCTGCGTTTATCAAATCAGAAGCATTTAATGCAGCTCCCATAGTTTGATTATTAATTGTAGATGCAATTTGATTGGCTACATTTTGCACAACCAATTTAGATGTTGATAAATATCCTTTTTGAATGGTAATATATGCTACAACATCAATTAAAATGTATGGTGCTTCTTTTACCAATACATCTCCTGTTAGTTGTCGATTGGTGCCAAGTCTTAATGTACAATCTGGTATAAGTGAATTATAATTATATCGAACATCAATTCGTTCACCAGGTTTTGGTGAAGTAAAATTATAAGAAGTTTTATATTTAGTTCCTATTGAAGGTTGATTCATAGCATTTATAGACATTGATCCAATGTATGTATTGTTACTCTTAAACCCGCTTGCAATAGAAATTGAATCAATAATACTGTAATTATTATTTGTATATGTTAAACCATTTGTTGATACACTAATTTGTTCAGTTACATCTGTATATGTAATATAGAATGTAGCTTGTAATTTTTGTCCAGCAAGTATATTATTAGCTACGTTTTCTTTAGAAGTAGGTAACATTATTTCAGTTGAAGCTAGTGTTGATAAACTAACAGCTTCATCTAAATATGCAGAAGCATTTTGTAATTTATATCCAACAATATCATAATCATAAATTGTATTTAATACAATATTGTCTGTTGCTGTTTCAACATGTTGAAGATTTATCAATCGTGAAATGTGTAAATTAGACGGTATGCTAGTTGTTCCTAAACTATTTGTTATAGCTTCTGTTAGGTCTTGAGTTAATCCATTTACTGTTGCTGTGAATACTATATTTTCAAGTAATTTAACTGCGTTTCCTTTAATCAATAAAACGCCTGGATTAACAATTCCAGAAAAATTTATCGCTAATTTTGTTGGAGCTTTTCGCAAATTTTTTGTAATAATTACACTTTCAATATTTGTAACAGGTTGAGTTCCTATTACATTGTTTGTTCTTGTTATAAAAGTATTTTTATTTGCTGAGTTTTTAGAAATTGGTAAATTAACTAAATCGGTAGAAGGTAATAATTCATTTACATTTGCAATATAATTAACTTCAACGTTGCTGCCATTTATAACATTTAATAAATCTTTAGCAGCTGGTAATAAGGTAATTTTCTTATCTGAAAAACTACCAGATGTTCCATTTATAGTAAATATATCAACAGCATTATAATAAATTGTTGCTAATTTATTTGCTTCAGCAGCTGTATCAGTTGGAAAATAAATATTATGAGAATCAAAATATCCATTATTCTCATAAGTATTATATAATTCAACACCGTCTTCATCTCGTATAGATACAACATTTGTAATATTATATGTTGTATATGGTGATATAGTTGCTTGTAAATTTACTTTTAATGTTTTCCCAACAGGTTCTACATAACATTTAACAGCATTTGGTAAAACGTTTACTGAAACAACTGAACTAATTGGCAATGATACATTTAATGTTTGTATTTGATTTGCATCTTGATTGACGTTACTTTCTTCACGATAAATAACATTAGAATAACCCCAATCAACCGAATCAATTACAGCACGAATATTATTTGAATTTATTTTTGGATCAAAATCAGTATAAGTGTCATGATAAAAAAGCCATTCATAATCAACTTGTAAAACATCACTAACTGATGGTAATGAATTTCCAGAAATATTTATTTTACCAGTAACATTTAATGCTCCGCTTGCTCCATCAGGATTTCGATTTGTTACTACATATCTTTCACCTGTAGTTACATTCAATACTTTAATTATATTTCGTATAGGTGTATGCGCTAATTGTAAAACAGTTTTATCTGTATTATTTATTTTGCTATTTTCATTTGTTACAGTGATTACATGCTTGATACTATTAATTCTTGTTACATCTGTATAGTTTAATTGGTCTTGACCATTGAAAACTGTTTTTGTATTATCTTCGCTATCAAGTGATGTATAATTATTTACCCAATGTAATTTATCAAACCCAAATGAGCTTCCAGCAAATGATCCACTATCTTTTGTTAAACTATAATTACCAGTTGTTCTGCCATAACTGTCAATTGATTTTAATGCAAACGTTCCACTCTTTGAACCAACCACTTCAACTAAATTATAAATAGGTTGAGAAGGAATTGATTTAGTTTCTAAAGCTAAACGCCGTCGTTTATTTAATGTAGCATTTGAAGATACTGATGTTTGTCCTAATATATAATCATTTGTAGTTGATGTAGGATCATTTTGTCCAGATTTATCATTGTAAATATAACTTTCAATATTTTCACTCAAACGATATCCTTGTACATAAATATCTATTTTACCACCATCACCTTCAGATAATATAATAGGTTCATTATCATCATCTAAAACAGGATCTCCATATGAATCAGTTTTAATAATCGTATTATCTCGTAACATTAATGGATCACCAGGGCCAATTACAATAGCACTTTGTATCGTTGTATCTGCTGTCATTAAACTAGCATATCCAAGTTCTGTTCCTGTATTTGATCCTGAAAATACAGATATAAGTCTGTTTTTATAAGCACTATCTGTTTCAGCTGGTATTCCACCTGTAAATGAACATATATTAGTTACATTTGATACGCCACTAATATTTGTTGATGTTAATGAATATTTACTTATATTTCCAATTGTCCCAGCAGAAGTGCATTCAACTAAAATTTCAACAGCATATAAATCAGTTATATTTAAGAAATTTAAATCTGCCCTAATTTTTGTTGCAAGAGTTGTATATTTTGTTTCATCAGAAGCTCTTATAATTGTATTTGTCAATGTTCTAAATGATACACCATTTTTTGAATAAACAATTGTTCCAATTGGTATAGATATATCTGATAATATTGAAGAGAAAGTAAATATAGCTGGTCCAAGAGATCTCCCTTGTGCTGCTCTCCCTTCACCATAATTATTACCAAGTTTATCTAAATCAGAACCAATACTTGACGCAATAGATTGAGCAGATACAACTCGATTTAGTTCATTATATAATTCACTTAAACGTATTGCAAAACCATCAATTAACAAATCTCTTGCAACTGTACCTGGTTTTGTATCTAATAACGGTTGAGAAGTTCTATATTGCTCTATTGTCTTTTGTACTATTTGTGATGTTGATAAAATAACAACCATTATTCTCCTGGCTACCAGCCTACAACCAATGGAATGACAGATTTTTTAGAGGAACGACTAAGAATTGAAATAAAAACTTTTATTAATCTAGGATCGATTTTATCAGTTTCTATTGATACATTAAGTATGCGAGATATTGCCTCTGAAGCTGAAACATTTTGTTGCTGTGCTTGTGATAATTGTAAACTTTTTAAAGTCTCAAGTGCTGAAATCAATTGTTCTGAAGCTATTTTTTTTGTAAATTCTAAATCAAACGGAGTTCCAATCAATGATTTACTCAATAAAGAACCATACCAATTTTGTAATTTATTTGCACCTAAAGGAGTTATAGCTAATTTAGTACAATCTTGTTCTAATTTATCTGTCTCTGTTACTTTATCAAGATCACCACTTGAACTAAGTACCAAATTATTATTTTCAAGTTTTAAATCAAAAGACATGTTCCTCTATTCTACAAACAATATTCAATTATTGAATCAGCTAATGATAATAAGTTATAAACATTAGAATCAAATTCGCTCATAACCTCTATTATATTTTTATGAGGTGCTTTATCACTTTTTTTATTTCTTTCTAAAACAGTTTTATTTCTAAGTGTTGGATTGTTTTCATATAACCTATTAAATGCAGGTGCATCTAACATTGATAATAATGATTCTTGTGATAAGCTCCAAAATGATATCATCATAGCTATCATTTCTAATGTGCCTATTCCATGAACTTCTCCAGATGTATAAAACATATTAGAAGATAAATTGTTTATTTCTGATGAATGCTTTTTTTTCTTATCATTTTTTTCAGCTAACATTTTATTTAATTTATTAACAGGTGAATTTAATAAGTTCATAAGTGGCGCAGTCAAAACTCCATTATCAATGTTTGATGTTTGAACATTGTTAGCCGTTAAAACATTTAAGTTAGTTGGTATAAATGCTTGAATACTTTCATACCAAATTTTTGATTCTTCAAGCCATTCTATTTCAGTAGCTAATACACTGTTTTGTTCTTCTATAGCATTATAACGGGCTGCTAAATTTTTATATTCTTTTATTTTTTCAGCGTACTCTATACAAGCATTAATAAATCCATTCATCAATGTAGTTAGTGTATATGTTTCTATTACTGATTGATTTTCTAAAATATTACTGAATATATTTAATCCACTTGTTTGAATTGATTTCAATGCTTTTTTCAAAAGTTCAAGAGAATCTATTTGTACACTGCCAGTCATAGCAGTTGTTGAAAAACGTATTTTACAAACTGTTTCTAAATAAGTAGGATCAAATGTTTCTATTTGTGGATCTAATGTTGAATAATAAAATGGTGCAGCTAAATTTTTACTTGGTACAAATACTCTATCAACAGGTGCAATATATGCATTGCATCGAAATGGACGTAATATATGAGTAACTTGTTTATATTTATCTGGTCGATCTGTTATTGTTTCGATTTGCAAATCTTCTACATAACAATTTTGATCAGGTAATTCTTTTAATATATTTATTTTTCGTGGGTATTGTAATATTGCCACTTTATATTTTAATGCTTCTTCAGATTTAGATAAAAATAAAGACATATTAGATGAACAAATTAATTCTCTTTGTTTTTCTAAATTATATAAATTTCCTTGGTTGTTATCGATATTTGCTCTTGATTTTTTATAATCATTTAAATCAGGAGCAAAATATCCTGGATTATAAAAATCCTTTAATAAAGGACTAACAACTGGCAATCCAAGTATCCTATAAAAAGCATGACAAAATGATTCATGAATAACTGGGTTATATGGGTTTTTATGTGTTGTTTCATCATCAGATTCTGTGACTTTTATTCGGTATTTATCAATTCGATCAAATATATCACCCATAAAATTAGATATAGTTTCATCATCTAAAAGTAATACACGATAATTGTCAAAAATTGCTTCAACATTAATATTGCCCATATAACTCCGTTACTTATTAGCTGTGTCAGTTTCGTCTTTACGAGTTTCTCCATCAGCAATCATTCCATCAATAAATGTATAACAATATTCCAATTCAGTAATTTTGCTTGGAAGGTCCATACTATCTGGTACAATCAATTCACCAAATTGCTGATTATCATAATATAATTTCAATACACCTTCTCCACCTTTTATACTAGTAATATCTGCTATAAAATTTCCCGAACTTGCTTCATAATCAAAAGTAGAAATTGCACCTAAAGATAAATTGGTTGTTAGTTTATTTAACAAATCAGTTTTGGCTTTTTCTGGTATTTCAAAATCGCCCATAACATCTTTAAATGATTGTTTAGATGCGTTTCTTAATGTAACATGAACTCTTATACCCTTACTTGTAAATTGAAAAGCAGGTTCAAGAGTTGCATAACTGTGCAATGGACTAACCATAAATTGCAATGTTTGACTATATGTATTTTCTGCTTGATCTTTTAAATCATTCATAATATCATTTACATCTTTAGCAAATTTATCAATTGCATCATCATCAATTTTAGATCGTAATTTTGCTAATGAATCATTGAATTTATTCATTGCTCCATCAATATCAGGAAATTCAAGTCCATCCATTGCATTAGTATTAATTGAATTATAAAATGCTAATTTATCATTTATTAATTCTGGATTACAATCCAATGTCGTCAAGTTCATTGTTGGTAATATATCAAAATTTGGTTTAAAAGATGTCATAATACATGTTTGTATTTTAGGTTGTAAAGAACTTCCTGGCATTGCTATAGGTTTTATTCCTTTATTAAAAAAGGTTGTTATATCTCCAGTTAATTCTTTATTTGGATCATTAATTGTTCCACCAAATAATGTCAAACATCCATCTGAATGAATATCTTTTGATACCCATTGTACTATAATATTAGTAATTGTAATTGTGCGTTGTGTATTTCCTGTTCCATAACTAAAACTTATATCTAATGTATATGGAGCGCGTTCAGGCGTATATGTTTTATCAATGTTATATGGTGGAAAGAATGGTCCAACCTTATGTCCATTATATGTTGAACTCAATAGATTGGCAAAAGTATATTGACCTTGTTCTATATTTTTTAATTCATCACTATACAATCGAACTGTTTCAACACTTTCTAATCCAACAATCATTGGTCCAGTTACATCATAACGCAAATTACAATTGGTATTCGATAGTTTATTTGAATGTAGTAATAATTCACTGCAACTTGTGCAATCATCACAATCTGATTTATTATCACAAGGAGGTGCTATTGACTTAGATAATATTCCTTTTATTAATTCAATAACTCCCATAATAATCATAAACAGTACCATGACATTTTCAAGAATACATAAAATAGATGCAATTTTTCTTGTAATAGCAATCATAGCTGCTGATTTTTGAGGTGATTGTTCACGTTTTGTGGCTTTCTTTAAGTTTTCATAGTTACGTTTTAATTCTTCATATATTTTCTTTATAATACCAATTACATATTCAATCAAAGCCAATAGTAAAGCTAATATAGAAAGTATCAAGGCTATTAAAGCTAAAAATGGAAATATAGATATGAATAGTGGTAAACATTTTCTAAAAAGCCGTCGTAATTTTTTAGGAGCTTTCCATACCATTCCACATAACACTTCAATAATACAAACGATAATTTGTATAATGGCTAATAGGATATTATAAATTGCTAAAAATGCAGAAACTTGAGTAAGAATATTGGATATAATTTGGCTGAGTTTTCTCATAAAGTTATCAGCCATGGAAGATAAATCCATACCAAGAGGCCATTTTAATTTAAGTTTGTTTAATAAGTCGAATATATTTTCTGGGAAGCCTTCTGGAAATTCTATATCCAGTCCTGGCATTGATATATTTGCGCCAAAACCTGGCATTGATGGACCTGGGATACCGACACCACCAACATCAAAATTATTTAAATTGATTTTACATTTTCCACTTCTCATGCAGCTCCTGTTCCATCATCAATAGCATGATATACATCAGTCTCAGCTAACATACGAGGAATAACTCCCCACATTTTGGGTCGTTTCCAAGTATCTAAATCATATTGTGCAGTATATTTTTCTTCAATTTCGCAATTGGATATTATTTTAGCAGCATGTAATACGATATTGTCTTTTGTTTCTAATCGAATATCTGCCGAACTCTTTAATAAAATACCATGCTTATCTATATTAATTCTATGATAATTATTATTGGCGTCAATCAATCTAATTTCAAATGTAAAATTTTTATTTGCATCATTAATACAATCATATCTCTTATCATTATCAACTGTGACCCCACCTATTTGCATAAAATAATGACCATCCAATTGAGTGCAAATACTCATGTCATTTTTATCACGACCAATTCTACTGATTATACCACCTTCTGTATCAAGCCATATTGATTGACGGTCAATTGTATTTGCTCCTATACTAAAACTAAACATACCATCTGATGTAATTGTTCCAGAACGTCCACCAGCATTTGCTTTATCACCATCTATATTAATTTCTGTTGAAACTACACTGGTCCATATTTTACCATCTGGACCACCATCTGGACCAGCAAATATAGCCGCTCCTAAATCTTTATCTTCAGGATCAATAAATACAGGCTCACAACATGTTTTTGATATGTCATGAAATACTGTTCCTAATTTTATTGGTTGTTTAGTAATACGATCTTTTGGAATAAGTTTTTCACTACCAACAAGTGTAACACATCCTTGTCCAAAAGAATCTAACAATATATCTTGTTGACCTTCTTTTGGCATTACAAAAGTATTATAATTATCTCCGTCACCATCTCGAACAGGATTTATAGTAGATAGATTTTCATAATTTGCTATAAGCCCAATGTTACCCTTTTCACTAGATGAAGGTATATGTAATTTAAATTGTCCTTCTTTATCTACATCAAAGAACAAACGATGTCTTTCTCGTGTATATGTATTTTTTATATAAGCATATTGATCTTCTTTTCCAGTTTCAATAGGAGCTTCTTTAAGATCTTTTCTAGCATTTAATTCCCAATGGAATGCTATACCTCTTCTATGTTGTTCACGTAATAATTTATAAGATTCAACTGTTCCATCTAATTTGATTGTTTCATTTGTTCCAATAGGTAATTTATTTCTATTCAAATCTAATACATTACCATATACATCAACTAGAGTTCCTTTTGTTGATTCTATCAAATGATTAGGAGATATTAAACTCAAACTCAGTGTATCAAATTTTCTAGCTCGTCGGTTGGTAGAAATTCTATTCATATATTTAGTATTTGCTGTTGATGCCGATTCTGGAACATGTTTTTTTTCTTCATCATTATCAGATTCAATACAGGCACTTTCAGCAAATTCATATACTATTTCTCGTTTTTCTATAAAAGGAGGGTTCTTTATTCTATTTGAATCTTCAGTTTTATCTATTCGATTACGAGAAGGATCAAAACATACAGGTTGAAGGTTGGCATACCATCTTTCTTGATTTCTTACATCAGGTAATTGATTTGATGGTTGAGTTGTTGTTCGTAATATAATACCATCAATTGAATAACCAGCTTCTGTAATATGATAAGCTTGTCCTGTACTTAAATTATATACAGAATCATATTTACTTGAATTCGTTGTACTTGGAAAATAATCAAAAAATAATGATGAAAAGGGTTTTGCTCCAATTAATATTCCACGTCCAGGAACAGCTTCTATTGTCATTAATTCAGATGGAGCTGTTCCTTTTGTTAATCTTGTTCGTATTGCAAATGTACCATCTATGAAATTTTCATTTGTAGATGTTAAAGTGTCATCTAATACAGATGTTAAATCTAATGAATTTGATGATATATTTGTTAATTTTGTTAATATAATAAAACGATCAGATTTTGTATTTGTTACTAATACTGTATCACCTTTACTTAAACCATGCCATATACCAGTTCCATCAGAAGCTCCCATCCATCCTGTATAAATAGCTTCTACTTGTTTATCAGGAGCGTACATATCAGTTCCAAAAAACTTAATAAATACACGGTTTTTAGAATAATCTGTTCGTGCAACTCTTGCTAAACGAAATGATTCTGTTCCACCTGGTAATGAAAGTGGTTGTTTTGATTCACTTGCTTGTCTTGCACTATTAATTTGAATTTCATATTCTGGCATATTAATTTAATATATAACGTTGTTATTTTTTACTTGACTCAGCTTGTTGAATCGTTATAGAAGCATTTCCATTTTCAAATGAATTTACTGTAGTTGAAGTTTTACTATAATACTTATCAACAGCTGTTGGATCAGAACTGCTATTCTGTGTTTGTGTTTTACTATTTCCTGCATTACTTGTTGTAAATGGTATTGATGTTTTTATTTTAGCATTTTCTGGATTTATATATTCAATCCAAACATCTACTATACAATTACATAAAGCATTTTGTATTTGTTTTGAATTTATTTTAGGACCATCTTCTCCATCTGTAAATAATCCTTTAAATGAATCAAATAAACCTCTATTACTAACAGCTATTTCTTTAGCTAATTCAATTGCTTTTCCAGAAGGATTTCGTATACCAGGAAATGTCATATTACATATTGAATTTGGATTCACATCTAAAGCAACCAATCTAAATGTTCCAAATGTATTTTCATCATCGTTTATACCTCCTATTATACGTTCTTTATTTATAGAAACAATTGCTCCATCAGAATTTGTAGATTTATCATCATAAGTTTTGCCTTGTAAATATTCACCTATATACATTGCAACTTGTTCTAATGATTTATTATATTTTTGTTTTAGTGAATATATACGCAAAGATACAACTGCATATTTAGACGAAGATACGTTTGCTCCATTTCCTGTCATTAAGCTCTGTAATTTATATGACATATTTATAAGAGTGTCATTATTTTGTTTTGTAAATTTATCAGATTTATCCATCAACATTTTACCATCAAAAGTACTTGCTGCTGCATTTATACTTTCACCGCTAATATCATTATCTATTGCAATTGTACCTAAATGAATTTCTATTCCTGATGATGTTGTACCACCTGTTGGATTAGATAATCTATATTTACCAATATTTGAATTATTGCCTTTATAAATGCTTTTACCAATGCTATCCAATGGAGTTGGAATATATTCTCCAATAGGATGTCCATATGTTAATGACATAGTTGTTGTATATGAACCATAACTAAAATTATGAGTCACTTGTTCACAATAAAATAACATATCTTTTTCTTCTACATAATATACTTCACCTGGTTGTATAAATTCATTTCCTATATGCGTTATTGAACCATGAAATAAATTAGAACGTTGTTGGTTTAATAATGATACTGCATAAGGAGCTAATTGAGTTTCTACATTGCTCATAAATGGCATGAAACGTTCTGAACCTTCTTTGAATCCATACATTCTCCAAAGGTCATAATCAACTGCCCAAACACTTAACACTTCCATACCAGCACCAACATCAAAACCACGAGATGGTAATAATCCACCTGCTTGAGCACCTTGAACTTTAATAACCGTAAATTCTGGTGGTTGTTCTTTATATGTAGATGATATTATATCTTGAGCTTTTATTACATAACGTTTGCCTGATTGATATCCATAATCATCTTCTGTTTCATCTTCAATCATATGTGTCATAAAATCAGGTATATCACCATCTTTTACAAGATTTGGCAACATAATACCAGCCAATACATCATTGTTACCAGAGTTTGCTCGTGCACTTTGATCTAAATTTCTAATTAAACTTGTAGCTGTTAACATTGATTTATATCGCTCAGATATTAATGTTGCTAACTTCTTTTCAATGGAAATTAAATCAATTGGTGAAATATATTTTTTTGAATTGCTAAAAGTATTTTTGATAAAAGATGCTACATTAAGTTTTGAACCTGTTCGACGGCTTTGTCGTTGTATAAGTTGTGTTAATTCAGAATTGAACTTTATATTATCTTCTTGTATTTGTGATAATGTTAAGTTGTTTTTAAATATAACTTTGATACTTTTCATTTGTTGTAATGGATTGAAATTGTTCCTTACATTCAATGCATTATTCCAATTTTCAACTTGTTGTTTTACTTCTTTTGCTTGTAATGAATTTAATAATTGTGTAGCATTTGGACTGCCATCATCAAATGTTTGTTTGAAATATTCATATCGGTTTGATAAGAAACTTTCATCTATATTTCTTTCAAAAAAGTCTTTTGTAGAAGAAGCTGTTACACTAATTATTTTTACATTTTCATAATCATCTGTAAAGTCTTCTACCATTTGAGATGATGCCGCTCGAATAGACGTTAATGTTCCATTTGTTGAATCTGTTAAAAATATAAATTGATTGCTTAATGTTGGTACGTTGCTACCTGCTAAGAAACTAGCTCTTGAAGTATCGTCAGAGTAACCCAATATACTTGTATATATACGAATCCAATCTTCTGTTGTTTCTATATCTTCATAAACAGCACTTAATCTATTCTTAAATGTGTTCTCTAAAAATGATGGATAATATTGTATTCCAAATTTACGTTTACGTTCTAACATCTTATAAAAGATACTGCTTGGCATTTTATTATATTGTGGAATTCTAACTTCAATATGTCCTTGAGAATTTGCAAATACTTCCAAACCAACAATTTTAGATAATGCATCAATTTTACTGCCAACATTAGGCAAGCTTTTCGAGTTGATTAAATCAAGAGAACCTAAATTTTGCATCAACGCTTGTATATCTGTATCATGATCATATTCATCACATACAATAAATAAATTAGTATCAGTATTTGATTTGACTTGCCATAACTTTCTTTGAGTAATAAAATTTTGCTTCATTCTTAAACGATTATAGGCAGCTTTATAAGCTGCTCTACTTTCATTTTTCATGGTATCTAAATCACCATCATAAGATGAATATACATCATTTCCAATAATATTTATAGGACTTTGACCGTTTGTTCCATCTATTGAATCTAAATCAAGTAAGCTATTTTCTAATTTGGCTTGGCAAGCTTTAATTTCATTATCAAGAAATATAATTTGAGTAACCAATGCAAATGAAGCGGCTCCATTAACTGTTATAATTCGTTTTGATGTATCATTATAATCAAACCCTTGTAAAGTATTAAGATTACCTGTAGTTTGATAACTACTATCAATCTCCATCAGTTTATCCATTAACTTTGCTTTTTTATCTTCTAATTGATTTATTTTTGAACTTTGAACTTGCAAATTCAATTTGGACGTATATAGAGTATTAAAATAAGTTGGATTAATAGAAAAACGTTTGAATGGAACGAAATTGCCCCACATTTGATTTTGTTTTCTAATTTGACGTGTAAGACTTGATAAATAATCATTAATTGTTTGACCAGGGGTAATACGTAAAATGCCACTTGTAATAGAAGCATTTAGAAATGTATTAATGTTATATGGTTCTCCTGTTATTAACAATGAAATAACATTTACAACATCTTGATTAGAAAATGGATCGCCACGTATAATACTAGCAACTTGATTATCAATTCTATCTTCTGCTAAAACTGAACCAGCTGCATTTTTTGAATTAGAATCTAACCATGCTGTTCCTATACCTTTTTTCCATCTATATACAAATCCATCTGGATTATAAAATACTTTTCTTGCTATTTCTTTAACAGTTGATAACTGTCCATTATCTGACATATCATAATTCGCAAAACCAGAAACATCTGAAGATGTATTTATAGGTTCTAATGCTGTTTGATAAATATTTTTTGATGTTACTAATTGATTAACAAATCGTCCAAATCTATATTTCAAAATCCCAGATTCAATTAAAGATACATTTTCATCTAATAGTTTTAAATTTTCTGAATCATTAATTTGTCCAGTAGTTTCATCAAATTCTAAATCAAAAGGAGTTAATGGATCATATAAATGTCCATTGAATTGATTTAAACCTGGTTTATCTTGATATAATACTTGAGTTAAATAATATATATTATCTTTACAACTAACAGATAAATTATTACTACCAGGTTGTCCTGATTCACTTACATCTGTTATAATCCCATTGAATGTACATGGTCCAAAATCAGAAGCTCCAAAATAAGAACGTAAACTTAAATATAAATACATTGGAAATTCTGGACCAGCCAATGCATTTTTTTCAGCCTCTAATGCATAATTTGTTTTGTTTGTTCCAAATATGCCACCCCAAAGTTCTTTTAAATCACCGATATTTTTATTCAATGAACCCAATACACCTATATTGCCATTTCTACTCATATTAGAAACATCAATACTTTGTGTTTGAAGCATTTGTCTAGCTAATTCAACTTGTTTTCTAATAACTTGATCATTGGAATCAGCATAACTTTCTATATCTTTTCCATATTCTTGAAGTTTTGAATCGTCTAATGCTTGTCCTGCCCAATTTACAACTCGTCCTGCTGCAAAAGTTAAATCTTTTACACCATTTATAGCTGAATCTGTTGTGCTAAACATTGATTTTAATCCAGCTAAAGCAGCATTATCATCAAGTGTTCTAGATGTAATAAATGATGTAACTTCATCCATAGGTTGTATTAATTGTTTACCTAAGAAATTCAAACGCATTAATCGACGTATATAGTTTGTTGATTTACCATAATTACAAAAATCTGTATAATCTTTTTCACGTAATGTTGATATCATTACGCTTTTTTCATAAATGCTTTTTAATAAATCAGTTTCATTGCTTTTGAACAATTCTGTTTCGGCTAAAGAAGATATATTATAATGTGCATTGGTTTTTACATTCAATATTGTATTTAGATTTTCTATAGCTTCTTTTTCTGAAACATTAAATAAATCATTTCTTAATCCATTCCCACTTGGATCAGTTAATTCAATACCGTATCTATCTAATGAAATTATAATCCTATTGTATAATCTACTATAAGGATTGGTTTTAACAGTTATAGCGGAAGCATTCCGACTTATTCTTTTATCATTTAGTTTTTGAAGTAATTCTTCATATTGTGATTGTAAAGAATCAGCTAAATTATTTACTATAGAAAATGAAGAATCAGTTGTTTCAAAAATAGCACGTTCAATATCTTGTTCAGTTATAGCAAATAATCGATTAGGATCTAATACAGTAAAACTAGCACTTCCATTGCCAAATTTAATACTTGTATTACTTGTAAATTGAGTTACAAGAGTTAATTCAATTACACCTGTTCCAGCTCCATTAGAATATACATTTGGACTTCTAGTATTTTGTATCCATGTTGTTGTGGTATTATATCCATTTAATAATAATAAATCTCTTATTTTTGATGCTACTTTTTGAAATGAACTTGTTTCAGGTGAAGTTGAAGATATTCCACTCCATGTTAATAGATTATTAGTTTGGTCAAGAGCGTCTACAATAGATGCTGCTAGACTATTTGTTAATGAATTTTGTGTTTGAACAATTTTTTGCAATTTTGTTAATTGTTCATAAGCAGAAATCATTTTGCATTTATTTTCAAACAATTTTTTACATGTTTTAATGAATTGCTTTTCAGTTAGATCCATATGTTCCATTGAATAATTATCTTTCAACGATGAGAACATACGTTTTTTTATTAAGACAATTAATTCAGGATTTTGTGTAACTATATTTCTAACATTTGGATTTGTTTTACTTGGATTGGTCCAACCACTATCTATATAGGTATTTTGGATTGTTCTATCTAATGTTTCTGCTAATGCAGTAGCAGCTGTTGATAATCCTCTTGCATGTGAATTTGGACCTAATCCAAGAACATCACTTGCAAATTTACCGGCATTTGAAAACCATTCATCAGCTGTCATTTGATTCCTTTAACCTGTTATTCTTGGGTAACTTAAGCTAGAACTATAATCTTCATCAGAATTGATTGGCCGTCCTCCAATTTGTGGACTGCGATGCCAAGGCATAAAGTTTGCTCGTCGGCCTTTAACAACTGTTGCTTTAAATTTTAAATCATAATTGAACCAACCTAATGTATCTGCTGATTCTGTTACTGTAAAATTTGTAAAATATCCATGAAATGTTAATGGACCATAATGCATTTCTATAGAACTTGCATAATATGCTAAACTAGGTTTTGGTCCAGAAAAAGGTGAATTCATTTCACTATCTCCTAACATTGATGCGAAACTAAGTGCATCTCCTAAACTTGGAGCAAAAAAATCTGCAAACCAATTTCCAGTTTCTTGTTCATTATTAGCTTCTGCATTTAATGCTACTGTATCAAAAACAATTTGTTCATTTCTGTATATATCTTCAAGTATATTAATTCCTTCAATACCAAATGAACCTGTTGTTCCTGTTATAGATACATCTGTTAATGATTCTCCAAAATATTGAGTAACAAATCCACCTTTTGTACGTTCACTTTTTATTTCTTTACTTCGATTAATTGAAATATTATTTGGGTTAATAAACATTGATACTACACCTGTATCAGGTAATACCCAATAAATTAAATTACGTCTATATGTTGCTGGAATATTTCCTTGTGCAGTTCTATATACAGGTGATGTCATTTGTTACCTTGGTAAGTTGAGTATTGGCGATGGTGATTGTTGATTATTTGATGGATATGGAATAGCAGTTTCACCTCTGACTGTTCCATCAGGATTTGCAATTATAATTCTAAGTGTAGATTCATTATTTTTATTATTTGTTTGATTGGAATTTCTATTAGTTAAATCTTGTAGATATTTATTAAACTCACTCATATTGCTATTTAACATACCTATTTGTTGAGTATTTCCATTTATTGCATTTACATTTTGTGTGGCTAAAGGCATGGTTTTAGCTGTATTTTGAGGAGTTGGTAAAGAATTATGATCAGATGGTGTGTTCGCATTTGCTTTAGCTTTTTTTGCCAATTCAGTTACTTGTTCTTTAGTTTGGGTAGCTAAATTGAGAGCACCACTCAACACATTTTTAGCAGAATCTCTTATTTCATTTGTATCAATTGCTACATGTCCTCTACCTTGTGTAGATGTAAGATTCATACGATCAGTCGAAATCTTTGCTTGATCTCGTCTAGCCATTCTCGTATCACCTGCTTCACCATGCGCTCCAAATACATCTTGAGCACTTTGATAAGCTTGTCTACTGACTGCAATAGCACGTAATGAAACTAACTCAGTATGTATATTTTCTAATTCAGAAAATTGTTTTTCTTGAATATTTTCTCCTCTAGAAAATGCTTCTTGTAATGCTTTTGTTCCATCAGAAGTTAATTCACTTCCTAAATTTAGTTTTGACATTACATCCATTAATCGATTTGCCACACCTGTATCACTAACTCCAAATACATTTTGTAAAGCCATTCGTTGAGTCATAAATGCTTGTTCTTGACCAGGATTGGAAATAGCTTCATCCATAGAAATTACTTTACCATTACCACCAATATTACTTAATGTATTTTGCATCATTCCTGCTACTTTACCCCAATCTCCTTTTTGAAGCATTTGTTCAATTTGAAGATCAGTTCCTATAGCAGTTCCACCTAATCCATTACTCATTCCTATAAAAGCTTTTTTCTCAACAGTTAATCCTCTAATAGCTCCAGATAAATTATTCATAATTTCTAATTGTGTTGCATATCCTAATCCTTGATCTTTCAACGCTTGTGTAATTTCTTTCATAATTCCAAGTGTTGATTGAGCTGAATTGCCCCACATTTTAAATCCATCATCAATACTTTTTACTTGGCCTTTTACAGCATCAAATGGAATTGATAATTCTCGACTTGCCTGACTTATCAATGATACTCTCTCAGCTGCACCTTTTGCATCACTTCCCCAACTTGCAAACATTTCTTTAGCTGATTCTAATACGTTTTCAAATGATTGTCCTGTTCCTTTTGCAACTGTTTGTAATAATTCTAAAGATCCAACTGTTTTATCATTAATATTTCTAGTTGTTACAGAATATAGCTTTTCAACTTCATTTGGTAAGGTACTTAAAATATCAACAGTTTGTTTCAATGCTATTTCATATGGCATACCCATAGCTTTAGCATTTCTATAAGCTGATTTTTGAATTTCAGCAGTAGCATCATCTAATTCTTTAGCAGCTTCTTGTTTGCTTCTTCCAGCTTGTAAAAAATTAGAATTATTACCAATAGTTGTTGCTCCAGATTTAGCAGCTGCATTAACAATTGATGATTCAAATTGACGAGAATATTCAGCACCATCCATCATATTTTTTATAAATGCTGTGCCATTTTTTCCAAGGTCTATACCTAAAAATTCTTTGGCGCTTTGTAATAGTTTTTCAAATTTACCATTTACTGCATTTATATTTAAATCCATTTTTGAAAAAGCAGTTTCTCCAGTTAACCCAGCTGCCGCTGCACCTAATAAAGCAAATTTACTAAGCAATTCAAATGTTTCATTGTTGGCTCCATTTAGAGCAGCTTTTAAATCGACTCCTAATTGTTGACTAATTTCTCTAACATCTTTTAAACGCTCTTCTAATGTATGAAAACCTTCTATTGTAGATTCTGCTGCTTTTGCAGCAGATTTTAATCCAGTTTCAATAGTTTCAAATACTCTCTTAAATTGATCTCTTTTTTCAGGAGATAAACTCTTTGATATTTCTTCAAATTTTTCTGTTAGTTTTTTAAGAGCATCCCCACCATTTTTCCCGGCTTCATCTAAAGTGGAACTAAATTGTCCTAATTCATTTTTAAATTGAGGAAATGTTTTTAATAATCCAGTTATTAGATCAGTAATTGAATCGGCCATTTAGTCCTTTGTCAATTTTTTATAACCAATTTCTTTTTTCTTTTACGTTTACTTTTAGGAGTTTCTTTGCGTGTATTTGATACATACTCAACTGCTTTTTCAAAATCTTCATCGGAGACTGAAACTTTTTGTGAATTACCTATTCCTAACAATTCTTTTGCTGCTTCAGGATTCCAGAATGAACCAAGTAAACATATTTCTTTATGTGTTCTTTCTGATTCTTCTAGTTGGTCTTCTATCCAATTATAAAACATCCAATTTTTTGTTATATTATCAATATTTTTTATCTTACTTGATGTAGGTAAACACTTGAAAAATTTACATAAATACCATAAAAATCTATGGTCAGTCTCCTTTACTATTTTTTTAGGTCATCTCCTAATTGTTCTGTTTCTTTTGGTGTTTTGGCATTAATTTTGTCGCTAATATCTTTTATATACATATCATATAATGCGTCTACAACAGATGGTTCCATATTACTTATAATTTCTAATCTCATTTCTTCTGTATCTTGATTATCCAATATACTATGTATACTTTCTCCATCAATTGAATCTAATGCAAACGCAAGCATCATATGTTTTAATATATAAACTTGCTCTAAATTAGTTTTACTTTTTGACACTTCTTGTAATACTCTGCTTGTTTGAGCACTTCGAACATTTCTAAGTCCAATTGTATGTCCATCTATTTCTTTATATGCTAATTGTTTCTTTAAACCAAGCAACACTTCAATTTTATTTTTCTTGTTTGTATTAAGCTTTTTTAATTCAGGTCCACCAAAATTTTGATTGGAAGTTCGAACATTTGATGTGTCTTCTGGTTTCATAAATGTATTTATCATATTTATGCTTTCTTGTGAAACAGGTTGGGCATCAATTAAATCTTCATCTTCTATTATTGATTGTGTAGAAGAAAAATGAGTGTCATCATCTTCATTTTCATCTTGTTTTGCATGATAAGTTTGTTTTAAATAAGATCGCATATTATTATATTGTTCAGGTGTTATGCGAACCATTTTATTTTTAGGAGGTAATATATTTTCTTCTTCCATTTGGTTATTATTAAATTCTTCTTGTTCTTTTTGTAAAGAAGGATCATCTACCATATAATTACGTACAGGTGTAAATGTAGTTGATGTATTGCCAATTTTAGATTGGATTTTCGGCATGTTTTTTCCTTAATTGTGAGGGAGTTATGGATATTTATATATCCGATTTTAAATAGGCGGGAGTATTATATATTAATGAACTTGTTTTAGAGCTGCTCTTAATAAACCAGGAGCATCAAGTGCACCACGTCGTAAACCACGATCAGCTTCTTGCTCAACTCCATCAGCACTTGCCCAAACATCAATACCAGGTTCTCCACCTGTTGCTACGTTGCTATCACCAGCTTCAATATAACTGTATATAGCTTCTGCTGTCCAATCCATTTTATCAGCTATAGTATAATCACTAGCTGAATATGTATATGAAATAGTTTTAATCCATACATTTTTTAATACAGTTATAATTTTATCTTGAGAACCTTCACCAGCAAAAAAGTCTGTAATTATAATATCAAAAGGAATACGTTGAGAATGAACGTGAGTAAATCCACGACCAAACGCTTCTGCAATTCGTAAACGATCAAATCGAATACGTGTACATCCACCAGAAATTTCAGTTGCATTTGATGGTGCAGAATCAACTGTACCATCTGTTCCAACTTCTGAAATTTTCTTAATGGTTCTTGATTCAGAAATATTCAAGTCTTGAATAGCTCCTACTGGAGTATTGCCAACTTGAATTAAAATCATTGTGCTAAGAGATATACCTGTTTTATTCCCGTTTTGTCCACCTTTGGTTTCCCCTTTAGGATCGGTAAATCTCGAATGTGTTCGAGGAGCGTAATTTTTGTCAGCCATAAATGCCTCACTAGTAATTTATAGAACTATTCAATAAAATACCCCCTTATTACTACATTAATTATTAAAAGAGTATTGAATATATTTAAAAATATGGAACAATAGTGGAATGTATTTTGATTGTGATAGAGAATTATATAGGAATTTCAATCTCCTATATAATATTTGATTTAGAATGCGCCAAGTTCGAACTTAACATATACCCAGTTTACAGGATAAACTGGCATAACACCGAATTTAACATTCCATTGACGAGGATCAACACTATCACGAGCAACAACTATATCTCTGAATTGAGTGATTATTCTTTGTTGGATAAATCCTAAACACAATCCATATATACGATTATATAGTGCAGTTGCTAATGTTGGACTTTCGGCTTGACCAATAAATCCTTTTAATGCTTCTCGACATACTTTAGAAATTTGATCTCGTATAAAAACAATTGATATTTCTTCTTCTTCAGGGAAACCAGAAGCAGAAGTTGTTTTACCCCAAATAATTCGACCACCGCCCAAAACAGGTTCAACTAAACATATACCTTTTTTAGTAATATTTTTAGCAACTTGATTTGGAAATGCTCGGTCAGAAAGAATTGTAAATCCTGATAAAGTTTTATTAGTTGCTGGAATAGCAACATTTCCTTGGTTAGATAACCATCCACCAAGAGCAGGAGCCATATAAAATCCATGAACAAAAGTATTTGTTCCACCAACATTGACTACAATTTTATCAGGGTACATATAAATACAACGATAAGTTGAACCAAATGCATCTTGTACACTGTAATTTGAAAGGTCTTCAATGCTGCCAGCTTGTATTTCAAAAATATCATCGCCTTGAATACCTTCTAATATACCAAGATCTTCAACGGCCGCTTTCGTTGTACCAATAACATTTTCTGGTAATAATCCCATCATCGCGCCTGTAATTAAAACGCGTTCTTTATGATTACTAACTTGAGACATTGACAAACAATGTTGTAATGTATTTTGTATAATTGCACTCATTGTTTGTGTTGGAAGAGGAACAACCATATCAACTTCAAAAGATTCTAATTTAGATAAAGCATTGGACCAACCAGCATCATAAAATTTAGCATCTCGTTTATCAACTATCATAGCTTCTAAACCAATATTTGCACCTAATGCTAAATCGGTTGTAAATAGAATTGTAGCGCCTTTAACAGCCTCATCAGTATTAACTAATCTCCATGTTAATGAGGTATTACCAGTTTCATCAACGAAGCTACCTGTAGTACGTTGAATTTTTAATTTACCACCTTGAACTCCAATAACAGAAAATCCAGTTGTTGTGCTGTTATTGGTTTTGCCTGAACCAAATATTTCTACTTTATAATTTGCATTTAGATCATCACTATCGAATATAACAAAATCATCAGATAATAAAGCAATTAATGGATCGGTATCAGCTTTGATTGTTGCATTTTCTCCAGATTTTTCTAAACCATGTTCCATAATTACAGTGTAAGAATATTGATGACTTACATTTGTTATGAAAGAAGATGGATTTGTTGCATAACCATCTTGAAAGAATGCAACCTTATTAGGAGTAATTTGAGTTTTCACTTTGGTTTTATTATTTATAGTGAAAAACTTAACATCCGAATCAGCATCAGGAACAACACCAATAGGAAGAGGGAAACTCAAATCATCAGTTGTTGTTCCACCTGTAGCAGTTTTAATTAATGTATAAGTAGATCTACGAGGTAATCCAGGAGCGCATTGTAAAGCATATACACCATTTGTATTATTAGCAAAAGCAATTTGGCAACCAAGAGATAAAGTATTATTAGTGGTTGGTAAACCATGTTTTGCAGTAACTTGATCCATAGATGTAAAATATTGTGGAGAGTTTATATCTGTTTCTGCAATATATTTAGCAACAAAAGATACACCAGCATTTAATACACCACTAGAAACTTTAATAGTAAATGTATCACCTTTATGAAATACGCTGCTACCTTCACTAATTGCAAATCGTAATATACCATTATCTCGCAATACACCATCCGATTGCCAAATGGTAGTAGAAACGCCTGACACTGAACCGCTTACAGTAAATAAAGCATTTCCAGTAACAGGTAATCCACTTGAATTTAATTGAGTATTTGAACAACGAATTGTCCAAGTTTCTTCAGGTGCATTTTCAGCAATCAAAGTCAATGTATCAAAAGTTCCATTTCCTTTATTGCTGGTAGATGGAACATAGTCAGCCCCACCTTGATTTACTATATGAGCTGTTTGTAATTCAATTTGCCCAGTTGTTGGGTCAAGTTTACAATCAAATTTATTAGAAAATCCTTCTCCAGCAGTAATTGTTCCTTCTAATATAGATAATGGAACACCATTAATTAATAATTCAGTTCTATTAGAAAATACTGGATAGTTTTTTAATTGAAAATGTCGTCCATCACAATTTGTGGTAGAAGTATATTCAGGATTTAAACCATCTTTACCTTTACCAAGAGCATTTCCAATAAGAACTTCTCGACGAGATCCTTCGCCAAGAATACATAACATACGATTATTTCCAGGAATGGAAACACCAGTTGTTACGATTTCAGATTCGACTTCAACTTCTGGATTTGCATACGCTACACCGGGCACATTTACCATTGTTCTCCTAAATTATTTTTGCAATTGAATATATGAAATATCAACATAATTTCTTGAAATCTCATCATATCGCTGACGAAGTTTTGTTATGTAGTTTGCTAAGTTTTTATCTTTTATTTTATCAATGAATTCCATAACACAACTCATTGAAATTTGTTTATCTTCATCAAGAGAGTCATCTACTAAAAACCAAACTTTTAATTCATTAAAAATGTCTTTGTATTTTAATAATGCTTGTATATTAGAAAAAACATCGCTTCTTTTTAACATAACAATTTCACAATGATCATTGTATATAAAAGTTGGTTTTAATTCATTTTGTTCTATCTTAAAATATAAAGGAATATCATTAGAAGATATCTTTATGTTCATCATAACAATTTCAAACTCTTTTATTAATTTATTATATTCTTGATATGAATATATAATAGGCAAAGAAGATGCTTGAAGTGCTGCATTTAAATTATTAAACTTACATAAAATAGCCCCTTTAGTAAATCCACAATTTTTCTTTGTTATGTCTTTTGCTCTAGGTGGTCTACCAAGAGTAATAGCTAATGATTGTAATTTGGATATAATTTCTTCTTGAGTATATTCAATGGGTCTACCTGCATTAATTGGTTTGATATATGTTCTATTTTTAGTAAAACTTCTCCAATCTGTAATTTTTAAACCAGCAATTTTTCTAGCATTGCTAATAGATTGATATTTTTGTTCTATTTTATTTCGAATACCAGTTGGTATATCGTTGTATCTTGTATTAGGATGACTTTTTAACCATCCTAATAATTGTTCGTTAGAGAATTTATTAGCTTTATTTATTTTTAAACCAGCTTGTTTTAATAATTTATTCCATGACCCATAAGTTCGTATAATAGAAGCTGGTGCCATTGAATATTGTAAAGCAAATGCTTTAATAGTAGGTGTTTTACTATCATTATCTATAGCATATTGTTTAATTAATGATATTATTTCTTTGGCTTTTAAATTCACATGGAATATATCTAATTATTGCATTATTAGATAATCATATAAATGAAATCCACTAATGTTGATGTGAATAATTAAGTGATAGGATTATTATATGCGACATCTAGGAGGGAAACTTGGGCATTTATACGTAAGTTTTCATCATATGCGCCAGAATTAGGAGGGATAAAACTTCCAAAATCGATACATAGATTAATTATATCGATAATATTTTCAACAGGTACTATTCGTCGATATTCACCACGACATTCTATAGAAACTGTTTGTTTGAATATTTTACTATTCTGAAAGTCTTCACTGCTTTCACCACCAACCCTGGTATTTTTAACAAACAATCCATTGAAATGAAGATCATCAATTTTTATAGTTTGAAACAGTAGAGAGATACATTCAGCTAAAATATTTCTATCTATAGGCGAATCAGCTTCAATATCTATATCAAAGTTTGTATCCCAAGCTCCAGCAAATACGAAATATTTTGGATGACTAATGTTATATAAATTTCCATTAGCATCTTTAAAAATTCGATTTTCATAATGGAGGTTATGTCGATTTTGGTTGAATGATATTGGTTTATAATTAGCACCTGTATGTTTTACTATAACAGATGGTAAGAATCTTGGATTTTGTTTGTTTTCTTGACCAATCCATATTCTAGTAGTCTCTTCATCTAATATACCACTTGTCAATGGAACATCTGTCATATCTTTAATTTTAGGATTTCCCCATTCATCTTGTGCGTAATGATATCTTGTATCTTGAGCAAAATGATCTCGCATTGTTGATACAATAAGTTCTTTCGCATATACAATTTGCGTATTTTGAATTATTCTATGAATTGCATATAAATCTGATAAGAAAAAGCTTGTTGTTGTCATTTTTAATATTTATATGTTAAGGTTGCATTATAAATCATTAATGTATCTATAGTTGTTGCTGTTCTTTCTAAAACAAATGGTTGTGGTGTACTACCAGGTAAAACGAAATTTATAGTTATTGGTTTGTTATAAATTCTTGTTTTATCATTTTTTAAATCAACAGTAATTCTATTTGTTCCAATATTTGTTGTGAAATTTTTAATTATTTCTGCATTATTAGGTAATTTGATATAGATATTTACATTGCCAGGTTCTAAAGAATAACGATAACATTGTATATCAAATGTTAGCGTTGTTGGCAAAGCATTTTCAACATATGGAACATTTATACACATTGTATTTGTTAGATATGATCCAACTTCGGTGGTAGTTAATTTAGAAGATAAATATGCAGTTCCAGATATAAAATCATGTACCCAATTTACAACACTTCCACTTGAAGTAATATCAGCAAAACTAGACATTGCATCAATTGTAAATGTTTGATTTATATTTCTAGCTACTAAAATTTTACAAGAACTTTCTTCTTCTTCAACGCCAGAAACGCCAGAATAATCTAAACCAATAGAATCATCTTGAAGTCCTGGAGATGTTTTATCTAATATATTATCAGTTATTTTAATAGCATTTATACATTGTCCGTAATATAACATTATATAATAATTAACATCATTTTTATTACGTATAATAGTATTATTGCATACATTACTAATAATACTATTTTTAGGCATTTCATCTTGTAAATATGTATAATCTAATAATATACCTTGATCATAAAAACATTCATTAATTAAATTATTAGATATATTAGCTGATAAAGAAGTTACATTAATACCATTTGCATATAAAAATGAATTTGAAGTTTGACATTCCGCGTGTATAATATTATCGTGTATTGATAATAATGTTCTATTAATTAGTGAAATTCCTATTACATATATAGCTGATAAAGAAGAGGAAAAGTTGTCATTAATAGTTATATCATTTGATGGCGCAAATAATTCTGGACTATATTTATTTATTTTTAAACTATTATTATGAATATTTATTTGTCCACTGTTTGTAATTCCAGATTGATAAATTTCAATTGAAACACATTGATTGTTACAAACGTTCATTGAAAGTGTAATTTTAGGATTAGAATTTATAAGTGTTTTTTCTCGAAACATATTCTTATTTTGTATTGCTACAAAAGTATTATTCATTATATTAATACTAGGTTCCATTGTATAAAATCTAGTATCATCAAATGATGTAGATGTTACAGATTGTGCTCCATATGTTCTAACAATTGGAGTATTAGAATAATTAGCAGCTGTTTCATTATATTTACTTGTATCACCTAATAAAGGCCCACAGCTTGGATTTAACCATAAAAATCCGAATATATTATTTATAATATTAACGCTATATGTTTCTAAATGTCCAACAACATTTGTATTTTTAACATATTGATCCCCGATAATCATATAACTTAGATGATTCGCTTTATTTCCTTCAATAGTTATACCATTACAAACAGTCGCATTGGTAGTTTGAACACTTCTATTAATTAATGCTATTATCAATTGATATTTTGATTCATTAAATGTATTGTTTCTTATGGTAATGTTTTTTAATGTAGAATTTCCACCATCTGCTTGTTCTATTAAAATATGAGGAACGTTTCCTGCACTATTTCGTTCATTTGTAGTGAACGAACAATTTTCAATAAGTATATTGGAATAAGTAATTGATCCAAGCGCATTTAAAACGATTGTTCCTAAACCAAAACAGTCATCATTATAATTATCTTGAATAACATCATATTCTCGTTGAAAATTTACACCTCGAATTGTTACATTTCCTAATATATTAAAACAATCACTTGAATTTTTTATTTTAACTAAATTATATGGTCCGCCTTCGATTATCATATCTGATAATGTTATGGGCGCATCTAATGTAACAATACCATTGATTGTTAATTTTGGTCTAACAATTCTTGAATGATAAATATAATCAGTTGCAGCTGATAATGAAGCGAAATTTCCATTAACAACCGAATATCGATTTGTTCCTGGATTAAGAATTTCTCCAGCAACACATACTTCACTTGAATGTGTTTGTCTTAAAAATTTTCTAACATCAATGCATTTTGTATTGGTTACTATATAATTGTTATCTAACATTTGACTTTCTACAGAAAGTACATATAATGGAATTAAATCTTTACGATTGTTAACAATATATTCAAATGGATAACGTATTAATTCTCCCCAATTTTGATCTGGCTTTTTTATTATTAATTTATTAATATAACCATCGTTTGATATAGGAGCCCACCAAATTTGTCCATTTTCTGTTAAACATAATAATGTATCGCAAGTATATAATGCGTTTGAGTCTGTTACAATTGCTGTAGGTGTATATGTAATAGAATTTTGTTGAACAATTTTTCCATTAATATTTGCTGAGCCACCTGTAAATGTAAGTTGATACTTTGATTTGTTAGGAATATAATTTGTTGTTTTAATAAGATCAAATCCATTTATAATAGAATTCTCATGTAGAAATCTATTATTTGATTCGATGAATTTGATTGCACTATCACTTAAAATTCTTTCATTGATTGTACCAAATTGTCTACGATCTTTAATATAGTTAATTGGCCCGCCACCATATGTTGATGCTAAATATAATTGTTCATAACTGCCTAAACACATGAACTCTTCATCTGTTGATTTTGTTAAGAATATTTCACATGTTATTGATTGTGATGATATATTGTTATAGCCATCATTTTCATTTTTATCAAACATCATTTCAATATAGTTTACACCAGTATGATCATATAATCTAAATAATTCATTTTTTCTACTTGTTGCTATTGAACAACTTGAAGTTGATGGTTCTAATGGATTTGATGGTTCTAATGGATTTGATATACATGCAATAAATGATTGGTCACTGTCGTTATAATCATCTATATTTATTTGAATGAATCGTCTATTTTGTTTATTAGGATCGATATAACCTTTAAATTTAGGACTTACATTTAATATATGCCATCCATAGCTTTTATTTGTTGCTAAATCATATGAATCAACACCTTGAGTTATTTCAAATCGAGCACGTTCATAACTAGAAACATCTCCAAATTTGTTAATATAAATTTCATGCAAACGTTTAGTATTTATTTCAGGTGTTGAATTATCAGATAAACTAATTCCATTAGGTCGAATAGAAGTATTATCAAAATGTATTAAAACATTTGTATCTTTTGCAAGAGCGCCTTGTAATGGTAAACCAACTGTAGCCACGCTATTTAATATAGTTATTTGTGTCTTTATATCAGGTGCACAACCAGTTGTTGTAATTTTATTAACAAAGAATCGCCCATAATTATAATCATGATATAGTTTGTTTGAATAATCTATAAGAGGTAATATAACAATTGTATTTCCTTCTCCAATGTCGTTATCAGCTTTTATATCCCCGCTTATTTCAAAAGTAGTTTCAATAGAATATTGATCTTGTGTTACATCTGTTACTTTTCCTACCCAAGGAGCATTTGGAGGCAATTCATCCGTTAATTTACCATATACATTATATTTCTTGCCTTTTTTGCCAACAATTATGCGCGTTGGTAATGAGTTTTCATTGGCTGAATATACTGGACTTGCAACATTTGTTTTTGTATTTCCAAATCCTAAAGCATCTTGTCCATCTAAACGATCATTTCCAATAACATTATTAATTTGATCTACAGTTAATTTACCATCAGATATAACTCCAGAACAAATTGAAAAACCAGAGTTATCATAATTGTCTCCAATTGCTAAACCAAATTGTCCATTTCGTTCAAATGCAACCATTCGATAATTATAACCAGATGCTCTAAATCCATTATTGACATTTCTAATAACATCTTCTAAAGTGTAATTATTGGGTGTCATTCCTTTATTACCAGTAACATCAATACCTGGTAATCTAATAATTTTTTCTACTGTGCCTTTTGGATAGAAATCTATATACAACATATAGTGAGTTGAATCTAAATCTGCTAGATTTAAATCATTTCCTAATGTTTGTGCACTATCAGGTGGAACAACAATTAAACTACATGGAATATTACCATAGCGTCCCCATAAATCATGATTAGCAGGACATATTGCTAAACTACCAAATACATTATCATCACTTGCTTTTTGTTGTATATAAACATATGCAGGATCAGATATATATGTCTTCATAATAGGATGTATTCCATCTATTCGAAGTGTCCAAGTCTTTTGTGGTTCAAATAATATAGAAGCAATAGTAAATGTACAAACTACACTACCATAATTAATTGTAATATAATCACCAATATTTATTTTAGCAAATGTTTTATCCAATTGATTTGCTGTTATAGAAGCATTTGTAAAAAATGATGCAATGCCATTATATCCAGTTCTTATTGGTAAAGTATCTGATAATAATATTGTTGATGTTGTATTAGCTACACGAGTAATACCATTTGAATTCATAATGGCACCAAACTCACCATATATAGATGACCCCATGGTATCAATATATTCAATAGCCTTTTGAACGTTTGTAACATTTTTTGGAATTGAATTAAAACTATCAACAACCAATTGAACAGCAGAAGCAGTATGAGCTTCTAATACAGAATTTTCATGGTTATTTAATTCTTCATTAATAATCGAAATAATATCCATAACATTTGTAGCTGTTCGATTATGATTTGATTTATCTTTCAATGTTGTATTTAAATCAATTTGATTTGCTGTATGTCGCGCAGAAGAACCAAGATTAGATGGTAATCCATTCCAACCATTTATATGAGCTATTAAATCCGCATATAATGTATCATGAGTAAATTTATTTAATGCTGTATATTGTGAATTTAAAGTATCTATTAACCCTTTTAATGTGTATGTATGATATTGTAAATTCAATTTTGATTCATTGATATTTGCATTTGGAGCAATTTGACTATCTAAAATATTGTTTAATAATCCAAGTGCTGAAATAGCTGATGCTCGTAAATTTCCAGTTTCATCTAATGACACATTTATACGCTCAGATAATGACCCAGCTGTCCCTTGTGGATTTAAACCAAGTGTTGATTCAATTGCTATAATTGCTTCTCTAGATTTATTATGTACATCTCCACTCCATTGAGTAGTTGCATCATCAATCACTGGAATGTCAATGTCAGTATCATATTGTAAAGGGTATTGTGTCATGTTTCCTTATCCTGCTTATATAGACATATACAACAAAATTACTTATTATCAGATGTTGGTGGAACAACTTGCTCATCAGTTTTTTGAGCTGTCATATGATCATCAAATACATCATGTTTTCCAGGTACATGATCAATCCATTTCTTTTGAGCAACGTTAGCAGAAAAATAAAATGCTCCAATCATACTCATAATTGTTACCCATTCACTTCCTGATAACAATATTAATGGTGTTTGAATTTTATATACAAACACAGATATGCATGGTGGAATTGCGCAAAGTAATGTTGCTGTTACGAATATCATAAGAGCTAAACCATATTTTCTACCTGCTGGAGTTCTAGCGAATTTATTAATTGTTTCTTGCTTCATCATGACCTTTAATGTTCTTAAAATGAATATACGAAATGTAATGAACATGCCTAATATACATAACAGAATATAGGCATGTTTAGAATTTTGATGTGTTATGATAATGGAATATAAGTAGGGGTTTCGATATTTAACAATACATTACAATAACCGTTTGCAGAATCTGATACAGCTAATCCAATCGGACAAACTGTATTTCCTTGTTCAGTTGGTTTTGTAGCTGAAACAGCCCCGGCAGTAACCATAGATAAATATAAAGCTGTTCCAGCTGCAATTGACTCACCAGAAGCAACTAATATAGATGCTATTCCTTGAATTTGAACATAATTTGTGGTAGAAGTTGCTACTCCAATTACATTGGTAATATGTACATTTGCAGATATTGTACTAACATAAATAGAACCGCCAGATGTTCCATTATATGCAACAATTGTATTGGTTGCAACACCTGCATTGAAAGGTATATTTACAATGACAGAATTATTAGAAGAAGATATATCGGATAGAGTAGCTAATTTTACCCAATTTGTAGATTTTTTAACCCAAATAGCTCCATTAATATCTAATGCTATGCTACCAGTTGCACCAGGTGTAGATGAATTTAGATTAGATACTAATATAACTTCGGCATAATCATTTCCTCCAGTACCTTGCAAACTCATCATTTTAATTCCACTTGATGTTAATGAAACATTTTTTTTAATGTGAAATATTGATGATGTGCTTATACTTGAAGTATTATCAGGACTTAATTGACATTTAATAGAACCATCAGATTGTATAAGCATTCCATAATCAGTTATACCTTTTCCTGAATTACCTGATTGTAATATAATCTTACCTGCATTTGCTAAAGGTAAATTAGTTTTATCTATAGTTGTTTGTAATATTATATTACCACCTAATGAAGTGATACTATTTAATGATGTAGTAGCTTTGATATTTGTTTGTAATGATATATCACCTCCTGTTGTAGTATAAGAAGATGTATTATATACCATTTCATTTAAAATTGATAATTTAGGAGCTTTTGGACCAACTCCTTCATTTGATGATAATGATAATGACATTGCAGGAAATTCCGTTAATTGAGTTGGAGCTAACCAATTCATTAATAAACTTCCATATGTATTTAATGTTGTATTTGCATTTGAAACTACAATACTATGTGTTGAATCTGTTTTATTATATATATTACCATCAGTTGCAACTTTTACATAAGATGTTTTAGTGTTATTTAATATGCTAGTATCATCTGCCGTAATCTTTATTCTTGTTATATCACTAGAATATCCAATTGATAATTGACTTTCTAATACACCATTTATTTCTCTAACTGAATTTAATCTACCAGTGTAACTTGAATTAAAGTTAAGATCACCATCTTGATTAACAACGCCATTATTATCAACTTTCCACCTAGATGCATTTGAATTATCTGCCCATATTAAACTATATGCACTTATTTCTCCTGATTCATTTACAGCGGTTGCTGCCATGCCTAATTTACCAAGACTGCGTTCAGTAGAACTTCCAGAAATATAATATTGTCCAACTCCTATTATTGCAGGTGGGTTATGATGCGGCCAAGATGCATTTGATGTTGTTGAATTTATCAAATGCATTGCACTTGAACTATTCAATTGATTATATTCACCATTTGATCCGCCTTTAATTTGAAAAGTTCCAGTATTAACATCTGCTATAATTGATTTTTGACTTCCAGATGTTAAAAATAAATCGTTTATAGCAGTTACTGTGCCAATTTGAATAACGCCTGTATCATCAAGACGTTGAACTTTACCTAATGCATTAAGCATTAATGGTTTTTTTGTGATATCACCCGTGTTTGTATTGCCACCACCTTGAACCATTTTAACCTGTATATGTTATGAAAGAAGGTAATACTGAAATAATATTAGTACCAACCCATGTACCAATTTTTATAATATTTATTCCACTAGTAGCGGATAAAGTAGCAACATCTTTGGTAAGTGCTATATTTTTTGAATCATACGGTGTTAAGTATAGTGAATCTCCAATATTCCAATTGGTAAATACACTAGCTAACGAACCAGTATTGCATATTCCACATGTTACAGTTGGAATAATTGTTATACCAGTTGTTACATCTATTGTTGAAGCTGCTAACCCATAAACTGAACTATGTATATCTGCAAAAGCTTTTTCTAAACCATTTGAAGTTAATACCAGTGGTTCTCCAGCTACAACACTTCCTGTAAATCCAGCTACATGAAAATTGTCTATTATTTGAGTATTGTTTGTAGATGAACTGCCGAACCTTTTTGAACAACATCACAAATAATTATATCTTGATAATTTGATGTTGGTGTGGGATAATATACATCACTTGGATATTCAAAAAATAAATCTGTAGCAGATGACGAATACCAATAACGTAACCCTATTTCTGGATAATATCCTCTAATTAAATATGTTTTATCCGCCATTCTATCTCCTCATCATGCATATTGATTTATACCAAGTTTATATATACTTTGAAACCAATCTTTATTTCGTGCAACTTGTGCAATTCTTAAATCGTCAACTAAAACATTTGAATTAATAATAGCCCATTTTCCATTTCCACTAGACAGTGGACCATAATAATTAATTCCACTTCCTTTGGGATTCATTAATGAATAATTTCCATTTATTGATGTATAAACATTTGTACCATCAAAAACAAATCCTATAAATACCCATGAGTTTGTGGAATTGAAAAGTATAGGTGTGCTATATGTATAAGTTATCCCATCTACTCCTAAATATTCAAAACAAATAGCATTGTCAGCATTTGTTTTTATAGTAAATACAACATTTGAATCTGCATCTAATTTTTGAAGCGCTATACAAGAATTTGGAGTGATTGGTGCTAATAAATTAATCCATAAACTTATTGTAATTATATCTGGTTGAGCACATATATCTTGAGTATACATTGTGTTACCAGATAACATGGCTGCATTATTAAATATTCCAGTAAATTCTGGACAATGAGCAATTCCAAAAGGATTACTATCAATTATAGGTAATGATAAATCACCTGCAACTCCCAATATACCTGAATTATGATATTTATAAAATGAACTAGAATTAGCATCATCAAATTTCCATACAATCAAATCATCACTTGTTGTATTTACATATCTACCATTTGAATTAGATATGCTTCCATCATTGTTATTAAATATTTGCACAATCAATGAAGCATCCCATATAATACTTTTATTTTCAATATCAGATGATAGAACTGCTTGTGTTTGAAGTGCTCGTAATTCTAAAATAGTATTTGTTATTGGTAATTGACTAACTAAATTCAATTGAATATCTTTTGTAAAATATCCACCATTATAAGGTGTTATATTATTGAAAGTAAATGATGTTATTAATGTACTTACACCATCTGTAATTTTATAAAGTCCAAGAGTCAATATAACATTTTTTTCAACATATACATGCGTTTTAAAAAAGACTTCAATACCAGAATTGGCATTGCTCATTGCACATTCTTCAAAAAGATTTAAACCAATTTGCCCAACAGATATTTGATTGGAATATATTGAGTTAATAGAATATTTATCAGCAATTTGAATACGATGAACTGATTTACCTAATCCAGTAATTTGACTTTGAGTTGTTTCTAATAAGTCTAAACGTTTTGATACAGTAGATTGAGTTCCAAAAGGTTTTATTCCTAAACTTGTTTCAAGAGCAATAATACTATTACGCATTTTAACAATGTAATCAATAATAGATTGTTGGTCTGTCGGATAAGGTAAATATGTAGTTGAAGGTGTATTATTTACATCTTCATTATCATAATGTGCTGGATAATTTGGTTGTGGTAAATTCTCAAAACTCATTTTACCTTATTAGTATCTAATTGTTACACGAGTATAAGGAATAGCAAATGCAAGTAAATGTTCAATTGCATCGCCATTAATTGATCTTGTTATAGATAACAATATATACATATCTGGATTTGAAATCAATTTTGTTGATGAATCTGCTATCCAACTTTCATTTGTATTTGCAGCGGGAGTAGTTGGTTGATTAGTTGTATTAAATCTATTATATTGTAATGTCTGTTGAGATGAACTTGATCTAGATAATGGAATATTTATATTACCATTCCAAAGACTGCCAGTATCTGTATCTGTCATATAATATTGAGTTATTCCAGAATTTGTAACACTGTTACCAAATATCCAAGAAGCTGATGTCATAACAGTCAGATCTGTAGAAGATAAATTTTTAAAATATACAGGAATATCAATATTCAAAATTTCACAATCTTTTGGCAAACCAGATAAAGGAATTAATATTTGATTTTGATAATGAGAACCGCTACTAGAATCTTCTATCATAGGGTCACTAGCATTAGTATTAGTATTAGGACCGCCTTTCCAATGATTAGTATAATATAATCCAGATGGTAAATCACTCCAAGAAGCAATATCTCCTTTACCATAAGAACCTGATTGTATAATTCTACTAGCTTTACGATTATTATTTAAACTACTTGATCTTGCCTCAATAATATCAATATCTTTCATTAACAATGTACAACTTGGACTAGTTGTATTAAATCCATATTGTTTGAATTGAGTGCAACTTATATCAAATTTAGCTTTTTGATTTTTATTATTACATATTCTTATTCTAGAATCATTTACTTTTGTTTCATCATGTCCTAAAACTTCTTTTACTTGTATTATATTATCATATCTTAATGTATTACTAAATGTATTATTTTCAATAATACCATCAATTTTATTTGGATATTCTGGGTCACTAAATACTCTAATATAATTACTAATGTTTATATTATTATTTGATAACAATATCGTATTATTTGTAATATTTGAATAATTAATGTTTTTAACATAAATAGGTACAACTATATTTGCATTTAGAACTGCATTAGCATTGTATTCTATAAAATTTCCATTTATATATGTTGATGAATTTATATCAAGTGTAGTACCTATCATTTGACAATCAATTACATAACCGTTCACACCAGCAACATTTTTTGTCATACAAATAGTATTATTTATTATTTTCGCAGTATGAAATCCATGAATGCTTATTGAACTTTGAGCAATTTGAGTAGTAGTCGATGTTTTCACATTTTGTATTTTGTTATTTTCTATAATTACATTTGAATTTGCTCTAGATATTTCATTACAATAACAATGGATAATTGCACATGTGTTTGCAGTGTTATAATGACATATTTGTGATTCATCAGCACCAGTACAATTAATGATATTATTTGAAACTAATAAATCAATTAAAATATTATTAGAATAGGTATGTTTAAAACAAAAGAATGAACCACTATTCGATGTAAAATTATTAATATTGTTTTTTATTATTATATTTTGACAAACATTTGAATTATTACTAATTGGTTCTTCAATTATTGATATTAATAATCCAGTAAAAATATTTTCATTAATTTGTATAGTATGTTCTTTGTTATTACCCTCAAGACTATTTGAAATACATAATCCAATACCACCAGATGAAAGTGTACTACATTTCGAATTGTTTCCTATAAATTTTGAACGTTCAACTATAATATTTTGAGTTGCTGATAATGCACATAAGCTAGAATAATTAACAGAAATAGGTATTTTAGAAATGTCAATAATAGTATTGTTAATGTTTATATTTGCATAATCAATAAATGCCAAAACATCATATATATTAGTGTCCATTTGAGAAATTGTAAAATTGCAATTTGTTATTATAATATTTGGCAAACCTGAACCGTCATCATCATCTAAACTATTAACAGGATATCCTTGAAATGAATATTCAGTTGAACAATTTGAAATTGTATAATCTACATTTCCATGATCAAGTGCTATTGTTATCCAACTATTTGATACAGTATTATTCAACATACAATTATCAATAATAACTTTTGAACGTATTATACTTGATGGATTAAGTGAATTCGTCAAATTTTTTGGTAGTATACCAACATTATTGAAAATACAATTTTTAATAATTAAATTATTTTTTATATTGCTACTATTATCTTGAAAAAATATAGGACAAACAATTCTAGTATTATTTAATGAATAAAAATGAATATTTTCTAAATGTGTTCCAAGTATTATATAATTATCAACGTCTACAGTCCAATTTGTTATTGATGCTGGAGATGTTACATTGAAAAGTGTTATTTTAGGTAATGTACCATTTTCTTTCAATCCAATTAATTTACATCCTAATCCTAATACATTAAATGTACTATCTATTATATAATTACCTGGACGAAGTAATATCGTTAATTGATCTCCAATGTTAGATGTATTTCCAGTTTTATAAGCACTTATGCTATTTGGAAATAAATTTGATAATAGATTTAATGAATTAGAACCATTAATATCTCCAATACTATTGATCCCATCTCCAATTGTAATATACCAATCTGATTCTGTTACTCCATTTACACAATTATTATTAATTTTACAAATTTGATCATTTCCATTGTCAATATATATAATATGTGTAAGTGTATTTTTATTTATCGAATTTATATTTAACGTATTGTTATTTATAATTATATTGACAGTAGCATTTGCAGCTCCAACAGAATGAAAACAATATCCTTTTAATTCAGCGGGTATATTATTGTCATAAATCATTGTTTCATATTTTATATTGTTTCCAACAAATTCTGCATCACAAGGTGTAAATTCAATTGTAGAATCAATATTTGTTTCTTTTGAAAAACACCATATTTTGTTATTCTTTATTGTTATTTTGTTATTAGCACTATTTGTTGTTCCAATTGTTGATAATACTTTTTGAACTCCATGAATTATACAATTTTGAATATCAACACTAAATCCAGTGCCAGGAAAATTGTCATAAAGTTTAATAAAATTACTTGTAATAGATGTTGTAAGTGAATTTATACTATCTTTAGATTTTCCTATTACAGTGCAATTATATACTTTAATTTTAGAGCTATTTGTAATTTGAATAAATGCGCCGCTGGTTGTACTAGCTAAATTTGGGTAAATTGGAGGATCTACTGTATAATTTGTGGTATAATTATCTACAAAAGTCAAATTTGAAAAATTATTAATGGAATATCCATCAGAATTCCATTCTGTAGATTGTGTTTTATTTATTATCATTGTTGGAACACTTGGAGCAACAAACATTGCTTTTGAACCGATAATCAAACCATAACCAGCACTTAATATTGTGCTTCCATTTGTTCCTAATACAGAAACTCCAACAGGTAATGTAACTGTTTCATTAAAAACATATACACCTGGCTTCATTAAAATACATCCACCTGAAGATAATTGACCACTAGCAAATGCAAGTGCAAAACAATCACTTACAGTTAAATTATCACTTACTGTAAAATCTCCAACAGAATTAACTCCATCACCAATTGTAGTATATGTTAATCCAACAAGATTATTATTTAATTGTGATAATGCTCCTTGAAGATTTGTGGATGTTATATGAGGCAATGCAGCTATATCAATTGTATTAGCCGTGTGTCTAAATCCACCACCTTCAACGTGAGCATTAAAATCATTTTTTCGTGTAACTAACTCAGCGTTACCTTCAACTACCCGACCAGATCCTATAATTGGTGTATGAACCATGTCTGTTCCTCATTAATAACAATTTGACTATAATTATGTGATGTTATTGGTTATGGTAAAACAATTGTGTGTGTATGTCCTAAAACTTCTTGAACCTCTCCATTAATAATATAATGTGAATGCCCAAAATTTACAGAAGTAGTTTGATTTACTTGTGTTAACATTGTAATATTTTCATTTATAACAATATTATGTAAATGTGGTCCATGCCCAACTAAATTCGACACGCTAGTATTTAAAATTGTTGGAAGTTTAGATGCATCTCTTATTGTTCTATATTGATAAATAATATCAGTTTTATCACAACGATGTAATTGAAATTTTTGCGCTCCTTCAACAGAAAAAAGCAATCTATTTCTATTTACATTTAATATTTCATAACGATATTCTTCTGTTCCATCTCTGTTAAATCTAATTAACATATCTCTGTCTTTTATAGCTGGAGATACAACAGTCCAAGCATTGGGTAAGAAATTTTCTTCAAATCCTCTATTTTTATAAGCAACATCGTCATTTGTTGCATCAAAACGAATCATTAATCGCCTATCAGAACGTCTTGTATTAAAATATTGTTCATATCCACCAACAAATCCTGTTGTTAAACATATTGGGCATCGTCCATCAGCAGCTTCATAATTTGATCTAAAACATTTACATCTAATTCCTGTCCAACGCCTTCTTAACAATACAACAGGCTCTCCCGTTACATCTAATAACATTTGTTGTCGTTGATAATTGGATTCTTCTAAGTTAAGCCCTCTTTTTTTCTTACCATCCCCACAGCCATATTCACCACCTTGATAACTACCTATACAATGCCCTGCAAATGTGTCAATAGTGCTTGTTCTATGATAACCTGTATAATCATATTCTTTTAATAATGCACTACTTGTATCTGATGCAGTTAAATCTGTATTAATAATATCTTTATTAACTTGACAATATCCATCTTCTTCTGTATATGCATAATTAGGTGTATGAAAATCAGCTTCAGTAGTAATAACAGCATCATTTTTTTCTTCATATCCAGTGAAAAATTTTAATACTGTTTTTTCATTATGTGCCGCTGCAACTGTTCCATTATAACCACGTCCTGAAGGCAATATATGTATTGTATTAGTTGTTTTATCAACCATATAATACATTATAACTTCTTTTTCTAATGTAATTAATCCATATGGTGGAAAATCAACTGCATCAAATACATTAATTGTTGTATCTGTATTTGAAATGCTTTTTGTTATATACGTTTCTGGATATGTATAACAATTTGGAGCAATATCTTGTCCTGAAGGTAAAGTTTTTATATCCATTTCTAATGGATTCCATAACATCGCTCGAACAGCAAAAAACGTTCTTACCATTGGATTAAATGCAGATAATTTTGCTTCAAGATTTTCAGTCACATATTTTGGACCTTCATAAAATACATCTTCAATAACTTTTGAATAATAAATATTATATGCCACCTTATAATTTGCATTTTTTGAATACGCTTCATTACAAGATACACAAATAGTTGTTCCATCTCCTTGTGAAGATATAGCTTTTATTTTTTGATATGTTGGATTGGCAAAAATTGGTTGTAAAATAGAACAGGTCATATAAGAGATATGAAAATATTAGATAATACGATTTTCTCGTCGATGTCTTAATCGTAAATATTGAGGCGCAACTGCCGTTATTCTAAGTGTTCCTAACCCAATTGGAGATGGTTTGAATTGCGCTTTAATTGTTTTTAATTTTTCTCTATATGGCCCTAATAAAGAATTCATTTGTCCATTTAGAAAATCAGCTACCGCAGCAGGTTGAAAACTAATACCATTATCTGTAATATTATATTCTCTACCCTTTTCAATTAATGCTTTGCTACCTAACGCCATTATATATGCACCTTCTACCAAAATATCAGCAAAATTATCCACAACAAATGGTTCATCAAATGTAAATCCTGTTGGGTGTGGATATAAATTAAATTCTGCTAATGATGAACTTAAAAATGCATATAATTCTTCTACACTGAATATTTCACAATTTTCATATTCAATATTTCCATGGCTATCTTTTACTTCATGTCGTCCAGAACTTTGTAATCGTAAACGTAATAATTTTATTAATCTATTAAGATTTTTTATAGCTTCTTGTGATAGAAGAATTTCAGGTTCATCTCCTAATTGTGCATGTCCTTCTAATGGATTTGGTAATTTATGATTATATACGTTAAAAGAAAAAGTCCCGTCTATTGGCACTCCACCTAATACTCCATCCCAAACATCATACCACCTTCCTTCTGGACCATTAATTGGTATTGTAAATATAAATGAATATAAACCTATTCCAATTTTATTTACACCAACACTTGTAGATGGCATGATAACTGTATTATCTGGTTCTACTATCGTTATAGATGGTATGGCATCTAAATCAGTTGGCGCTTTTGCATTATCTCTAAATTGAACTCTTAATTCAACATCTTCTCCTAATCCTGTATTATCATTTCGTGTATTCATTTTGCACCATTTAATTAGCAGCCCGTTAATATACCTTTTGTATTTACATTTGATGAAATTATTACTTTTGCATACTTGTCATTATGTTTTATAATTGGCTGAATAGAAGATACATCTATATCTGCAAAATTCATCTTATAATAATCAACAAATGGTTCTATAACCTTTATTGTAATTATATTTGTATTAACAACTGGACATTGTTCAATAATGTTATCGACAAAACAACTTACAAAATTACCAGGAATACTATATGTACTTATGGCAATACTTGGATTGATAATATTGTTTATCAAAATCAATGGTTGTGCATTTATATTATTACAACAATATACTGATTGATTTAATATAGTAAAATTCATTTTTGGTATATCTACTGTTTTTATAGACATACTTATAATAGGCGTACTAAATTCTGTTGAATAATTTATTGGTGTTGTATTTATATCTATTATATGTTTTGCAAAAATAGGATTTATTGTTATTGAAGCAGCTACTGCATTCGATGTTATTTTACCTATACTTACATTTGGAGTTATAATATCTTGTTTTATCTTTATTGGAGTTGGATTAGCATATATAGTTCCAATACAAATAGCTGGAGAAATTATTGAAATATTTTCATTTATAGCTATAGCATTGGTTGAAATACTTCCAAGTTTAATTGTTGGTTCTATTATATTGATTTTTATATTTGATGGTTTAGTTGATATAAAATATGAACATGCTCCAAAAGTAGTTGTAGAAAAATTTGTATTAAAATTAATTGCAGGTGCATATGCAGATTGTTTAATTGTTATATTTGATGATATTGTGCTTTGTAATGTTATTGCATTTGCACTAACACTTATATTATTTTGTATAACATGATTTCCAAATATAATGTTTAAATTTTTTGGTGTAGTAGATATATTTGTACTGGATATCGCTATACTTGGTGAAATAGGTTTTATATTAATAAATATTGGAGAAATATTTAATGCAATTTCTCCAACTTTAATTATTGGAGTAACAATTGAACTTGATAAAGTAATTGGAGCTGCGTTTAATGATATTTCATTTTTTACAGTTGGAGATATAATGGTTATATTGCTATTTATAGGCGCAACTGAAATATTGCTTAATATAGATGGTAAACCCAGTTTTGTTTGAATTATTAATGGCGCTACATTTATAGAATTATTAACTGATGGTGTAGCAATTAAAATGTTTTCGTCAATTGTAGTTGGTGTTACTACAGATGAAGGAATATCTAATTGTCGTAATAACAATAACACAACTAATCACCTCTTATTTTAACGTTGTGCCATGATATCAAAAAATTCTGTACCTGATGATCTTATTATTGTTGGAAAAGTAATTGAAGAATTATCTATTGTATCAAAATATGAACAAAGTCCAAATTTACTACCAACTACAGCGGTACTTTGAGTATATCTCAAATAAGTCCACTCATTCATTTGTCTAGAAAATGCATTATAACGTTGAAAAACTTGTGTTCCATCCTTGTTAATATAAGCAAATCTTCCTTTTCCAATTGTTGAAACACCATCATATATTAAAGAAGAACCAGTTGTAAAAGTTGGTCCAGAACCATACGCAACAGCATTTTCCCAAGTATTTGTATGTAAATTTAATATACTTAATGTAGTTGCACCACCACCAGAAAATGTATGTATTGTTGTATATCTAAAATTTTTATCAGGATCGTTATTATATATAGATTTAGCTATTCCAAATGGTTGAAATGCCATCAATCCTGTTGCAACTGCTGCGCCTCTTGCTGTATATGTGTCTGTTGCCCAAGTATTTGCCTCTTGATTGTAACAATATACAGTTGAAGATGCACTTGTAAATAATACAATATCATTATTATTTTCTAATACACAAATAGCCCCAGCACTTGGAATTGTTGTCCAAGCAGCAATTGTTAAAATAACAGAAGAACCTGCTGTACTTGCTGTTATTTTTCTTCTTTGTCCAACTGATGTTGGATTTGTAGTATCTTGTATAATTCTAACTTGAAGCCCAACTAATTCGCTTGCAAGCATTGTTTGTGGACATGTTATTGTTAAAGATGTTGATGCTGAATCGGTTATAGCACATTGTTCAAAAAATCCAGTTGATATTTCTGCATCACAAGGAATATATGTTTCATCTAAACAAACTGCAACAGAATCAGTTCTAATAGATGCTGGTAAATTTGTAATAGATAAATTACTAGAAAGGCTATTTGTTAATATATCAAAATATTTCCAACAGCCAGCTGCCATTGTACCTGCGCTTAGCATATATACACGCCCACTAAGAAATTCATAACTAGCGCCTAATGATGGAGTAAATGATAATGCAGAATCTAAATATAAAGTAGGCGTTGTTCCAGCACTATTAGAAACAATTAAACGTTCTTCTGTTTTTCCTGTTCCACCAACAACATTATCCATAATTCTAATTTTAAATCCACGACTATCACCACGTCCTGCTAATTGGTTTACACCAACTGTTGCTGGTAATGCTGTTGATAATATTATTTTAGTTGTACTACATCCATCAGCAAGAGTTCCACGAGGACCACGACAAGGAGCCATAACTCCACATGCGCCAGCACCAAATGTTCCAGTTAAACCTGGATTAATACATAAAGACCAACCATCATTTTTCATATGATATTGATTCAATACAGAAGTTGAAACCAATTGAAATAAAGTTGGATGTCTATCTTCAGAATTTCTTAAATCACTTATAATACAACTACCAGCGGCACTTGCATTCGGACTAACAGCAAGAATTCGCCATTCTGGTTTATCAATAACATCTCTGAAATTTAATAACGGCATTTTACCTTATCGTTGTGCTAATATTTGAAACATATCTGTTCTTGAATTTAAACACAATGTTAGAAATCCATATTTAGACCCATCTGAACTATCTATATACGAGGCTAATGCCATCCTTGAACCAACTGTAGCAGTGCTTTGTGGATATCTTAATTGAGTCCATTCTTCTATAGTTCTAGCATGAGCATTGTATCTAAAGAATGCTGTTGTTGCATTTTGATTTATATAAGCAAATCTACCTGCATTATTTGTACTAACTGCATCATATTCTAAACAAGAACCAGTATTAAAAGTATTTGCTGCACTTGTTTGATAAGCAACTGCATTTTCCCAAGTATTTGTATGTAAATTTAATATACTTAATGTAGTTGCACCACCACCAGAAAATGTATGTATTGTTGTATATCTAAAATTTCTATCAGGGTCACTTATATAAACAGCTTTTGAAACTCCAAATGGTTGAAATGCCATTAATCCAGCTCCAACAGCGGCACCTCTTGCTGCATAAGTTGCTGTTGCCCAAGTGTTTGCTTCTTGATCATAACAATATACGTTTGTGCTGCCAGATGAAAATAATACTAAATCATTATTATTTTCAATTACAACAACAGCGGTTGAACTTGGTTGAGTGGTCCAAGTTGGGACTGTTAAAGTAACAGAAGTTCCAGCTGTGCTGGCTGTTATTTTTCTTCGTTGCCCAACTGCACCAACAGTACCTGTATCTTGAATTACTCGAACTTGAAATCCAACTAATTCACTTGCAAGCATCGTTTGTGGACATGTTATTGTTATTGATGTCGTTGTTGATGCGCTTGCTGTACATTGTCCAAAAAATCCTGTACTAAAAGTTGCATCACAAGGAATATATCCTTCATCTAATGCTACAAAACAAGAATCAGTTCCAACAGTTGCTGGTAAGTTTGTATTTGCCAAAGCTGTTGTATTTATAGTTTGTGTGGCTATATCAAAATATTTAAAAATACCAGCGGCATTTGTACCTGCATTTAACATATAAACTCTGCCACTTAATAATTCATAGTTAGCAGATGTTGTTGGTGTAAATGATAATGCTGAATCTAATGTGATTGTTGGTGTGTTTCCAGAAGTATTGGCTATAATATATTTTTCATCCATTTTGCCAATAGTTTTATCATAAATTCTAATTTTATAACCAATATCATCTCCAGGTCGTTGTGCAAATTGATTAATTCCAATAGATGCAGAGTTTGGTAAAGCTGATAATGTCATTTTAGATGCAGAAGCTACAGCAGTAAGCGTTCCACGTGGACCACGACTAGGCATAACAATTGAACAAGCACCAGCACCAAATGTTCCAGCTAATCCAAGAGCATTATGAGCTAATGAAATACCATCATTTTTATAATTATATCTATATAAGTTAGCCGCTGATGTTAAATAAAAAATAATAGGAATTCTATCTTCACTATTTCTCATATCAGAACAATTACACATGCCAACTGCATTTGTTACAGTTTGAACCGCCAATGGTTTCCATTCAGGTAGATCAAAAACGTCTTTAAATGTTGTAGTTGTTGTCATGTAATCCTGCTTCTTACATTAAGATTCCAGTTATGACGTTCTAATGAATATAACATTGTTTGTCTTGCGTCATAACCTGCTAATTGGTTTAATGATGTACAAGTAGTAACTGTTGATACTGTTGTTAATGTACCACTGTTAATGTCTGTTAAAGTACGTAAACGCCCACTTGTTGGATCGGCTGCTAAACTCAAACTTCTAGACATTATATCTAAAGGTCTTTTTAAAACTTGTGCAACATCATGTAAAAATCCACGAATTACAACACCATATTCTGCTCCGGTAATAGTTGATGGTAATTCAACAGCTGCATGTCCATCAGGATTAGCTGGATCAGAAATATTAATACGTTGACGTTCAACAGTATTAGAACCTACAGTAATTTCTGATGTATCTACTTTTTTACCAACACCATCAGTATTTAACTGAACTATACCATCATTCATTTAAACCTTTTAATTATTATGCGATAGAGAAAATACGACCATTAGAAGATTGACCATCCCATTTGATAGTAAAATCACCACCGTTTGTAACAGTGTCAGTTAAATCAATATAAGCTAGTAATGGCGAATCACCGTCAACTGTTCCTAATTTATATAATACCGCTCCACCAATTGTACCAGCACTAATAGCTGTCCAAGTTATATTATCGGCTTTATAATCAGCTCTATCATTTGCAGTATCTATAACAATAGCTCGATTTGTAGTATCTTTTCTAAGATAACCAGTTCCAGTTATTTCATTAGTAACACTAGATAAATAAATATGAGCATCAACATCTGGTGTATATGTAGTTCCAACTAGAGCAATTCTATATGTTCCCGTAGTCCAATTGATTGTACCATCGCCTATAAGTTTTTTTGCATTATTATAAATTACACTAGCCATAAATCTCCTATGATAACTTGGATCAATTTAAATATTCTATTATTGATTTATTATTATGTTTACTGTTGGCTCTTTTGATAATAAATATATATCTATAGGAAGAATATTTTTTCTCTAACAATTTAGAGATATCAATACAGGGTGGTTTTTATGAATTTAGAAAAATTAGCAACAGATTCCACATTAGAATTTATAGCGCATGAATTTGTTGCGTTAAAAAAATCAATGGATATGACTTGGTATGGTGATAGTATTGTTGATAATGAAGAAGCAATTTCGAAAAAATTACATGACACATATTCAATTATTTCAAAATATCAAAAGGACATATTTCCAATTGTTTTAAGGAAATATGATCAAATAGCTGCGAGTATAATTGTTAGACTTAAATACGCAACAGGAGATAATCATATAAGTCGAAATACGTTACCCAAAGCTTTGCGCGAGTATTCTAATCAGTTTAATCCTGATGAATTGGATTTCATATTAAAAATAACAGACAATATTGTTCCTAATAATACTTTTATGATGCGTATGTCTGAGCACATTGAAAAAAGTTTAGCATCATTAACATTATTAAATGAATATGAAAATGTTATAAGTAAATATAATGGTTTGTTTAAAAAAGCTCATAAGAAAATTGCTTTAGAGCTTCGAGATAAGGATCGAAAAGTAAATTTAAAGCGAGCTGAGATAGTTGAATTGCAAGATATTGAACGACTTTGGAGTATGAGAACTGATATGATTTGGTCCAATTTACGTGATGTAAAAGGTATGAAAGCTTCTATAGAGGCTTTACAAAGCAATCAAACACTTCAGCAACAAGATAAACTTCGTTTAGATTGGATTAAACGAAACTTGGATCGTTTACAAAATTTACGACAAGCAGTTCGTGATTATATTAAAAGCGGCTCGGATGAAAAAGCATTTTTCCATGCCATTAAAAAAAGCAATGATGGTATTGGGTATGGATTTAAAAATGCTGAATCTAAAATTGGCTCTTGGGTAAGAGATATTGTTAGTTATCTACCAACATCACTTCGTAATAAATATATGTCAGAAGTTGAGCATTCTGGTATTGATGAAAGCCCTCTTAATAGTACAGTAAGTGGTATTCCTATCTTACAAGAAAATAAATTACTCAGCAAAGATAAGATGCCAGCGTTTTATCAGCAATTTTTTGATGAAGAAGAAAATGATAATGCCACCGAACCTGTTTCTTCTTTTGACCATGACAAAACTGATAATGATAAACCATCTAACAATGATTCTTCAGAATCTACTGTAACGGAAGAAAAATCTGATAAACCAAAAGGCTTGTTTGACAAAATTAAAAGTTGGTTCAAACGAAGCAATGACCAAGATATCCTTGAAAGTTTCGTAAAAACAGCTGAACTTATCAAACGTATTGATGGTTGAAAATTTTTCTTGACAACCCACCCCTTTACCATCATCATGTCATTATGATTCAATCCTACCATGACCATAAGGGATCATCGTCGTTTATTGAAATCAATTATTTTCGTTTTGTGAAATCGGATAAAGAAAACGACAAACTTTTTTGCTCAAAGCGTAAAATCAATTCTCTGGTTTATCTTCCGTCCGAATCAAAAGTTTATGAAATTGAAAATTCGTTGAAAGAAATAGATAGGATTTTATCATTAGTATCAAGCAAATTGAATTATACATTTGATGATGAAAAATATATTACAAAATATATAGATTCTCAATTGCGCATTATAAACAATTTTGAACTTGGAAAATCATTTCATTTTACAATTACAAATACCAATTTATCCAACAGCAAAGCACATAAGATATCTTTAAAAGAACTTTATAAGATATTGTTAAATGATGTTGGAATTGATAATATTGATGAATTTTCTACAGAAGATTTAATTCGTTATCTTCAAGCTAAAAAAATAAAAAATCCATCTACTGAACTTCAAATGGCATCGGATATTCTTGGATTGATTCCAACCGTGCCTGTCAATGTTGCACTAGCTGCCATTTCATTTCTATCCTAATCTGTCGAGCAATCAAAAATCTTCATGCACTTTTTGTGATGCGTTAATCATCACGCATAGGAGATTTTAACATGTCCAAAAAACAAACTCTTCGCATTGTTGATCATTGTATGGCTCTTTTTGTGAAGAATCTAAACTCAGCTTTATATATTGGTGATATTTATAATTATATGCGAAAGCATAATTGGAAAACTGAAAGTGTAGAACCTTACGATGTGATTGCTGGTCGATTACGTCAAGATACGCGATTTACAAAGGTTGCTCCAAATACTTTTACATTGAATAAGAATTTTTATTATGCTCGTGTGAATTTCCTTCGAAGGACTGGTCAATTTCAATTGCTCCCATGAAATCCGCATTTAGTACACATTCTTTGATCTGAATCTAAAGAAATCTTCTCATAGCTCATATATCCACATTGAGGACATTCACTGTCTTCATCAATTTCTTTTCGTAATTGTTGTTTTGGAATGATATTTGGGTCTGTTTGTGGAACAGGTCTAGATATTGAATATGATTGATGAGGTTTATTAAAAACTGAAGCTGGTTCATATTGACTATATTGAGTCTGAGCATAATTATTTAACCATTGTTTTATAGCTTCATCAGTTTGTTCATAATCAAGGTTAGTTAATGGTTTCTCTGTTTTCAATTGCCTAACTCTAGTGACCAACATACGAGTATATTCTTGATGATGCCATCTTATTTCAGCGTCTATTGTAGCTGCTAATGTAGTGTGCTCATCTTTCAATTTTGAAAGTTCTTTAGCATCATCACTAACATCTCTTTTACCTTTATATTCATTGTATCTATTTAATAAAAAGAATATTTCATCATCTAATTTATTATAAGAGTCTTTTAGCTTTTGAATATTACCTTTACGCCATTTTAAATATTGTATAATAGCATCACTCTCATCTTCATTTCCTGCATATTTAGGCAAATCATATAAATTATATCGACTTTTCGATATTAATATCGCTTTATCGATATTTTTACAAGATAGCACATATAATGAATGCATAATTGCATTTGCATATTCATTTAAAGGCAAATTAGCGTTAATGTTATTAAATACATTTAAACTGGCTTGTTTTATAAGTTTTTGTTTGTAATAAGTTGCAACTTTAAATATATTTTCCATACAAAAATAACTATTTATTGCCAAGTATGAATAATCAAACATCAATCTAACCATTGAATTTTTCATAAGGCGAGTTGATTAATGAACAATTAAGCAAGAAAAAATTTGATGAAAAAAAGTTTTGCACAACCATTATATTAAAACGTGCAAAGTATGTATTTTTAAAATATGATAAGCATATCAATTCAAAAATACATTTATCAAATTATATTGTAAATTTTGATTGGAAAAATGGTTATTGGGCCGATTTAATTTTAACAAAATATAATAAAAAATTATATTATCGTGCATTTCGATTTAGAAATACCATATGCATATTTAATAAATCCAATATACAAAATAAACTATATTTGAATATCATTCAATTTGTATATTTAATGGTAACTGTAGTTGTGTATTTTTTAAACATATTGGGGAGCATATGGTTCAAGAAACGATAAATAATATAGTTATTTTCAATCTTTCAAAAAAACCAATGTTAGTTACTGATCTTGTTGATAGTAATCATATTAGAAAACATGTTTTGATATTGTTTACTAAGCTTCAAGAATTGGGATATGGTAAATATATAATTGGTTCTCGTGGCAAAGGAAATGCCGCAAAATTTCTTCCAAATAAATCGTGCCCTGTTATATATATGCTAAACGTTTAGTTTGGCATAAGCAGGCTTAATATGTTGGAAGTTCAAAAGTATTTACAATCAGGCAAATCATTACAACTTTTACAAACTGAATATGGAATTGATTATTCTATTGATAATGGTGTTGTTTCTTTAAACTATAATATGATTAATAGTCCTATGGGACAAGAAATATCAAAAGAATGCCGAGGACTTATATTACGTTTAAATACATGGGAAGTATTAGCATATCCATTTTACAAGTTTTTTAATATAGGAGAAGGTTTTCAAGCTTCAATTGATTGGAAATCTGCAAAGTATTTAGAAAAAATTGATGGAACGCTTATTATAGCATGGTATGATGAAGATCAATCAAAATGGCAATTTGCTACACGTAGTGTGCCTTATGGAAATAAATCTGTAAATGGTATTAAAGAGACGTTTTCTCAATTAACTATACAAGCTATTGAACGTTATTTTAATGATGATGAAAAATGTTTAGCTTTTTATGATAATCTTAATAAACGTTATACATATATGTTTGAGTTGACATCTCCATTTAATCAAATTGTTGTACAACATGCTGATTTAAAATTTACGCTTATAGGAGTTCGTGATTTAGATACATTATTGGAATTAGACATTGCTCCAATTGGAAAACAATTAAATATTCCTATTCCAACAATGTTTAGCTTCGATTCTATAGATGAAGCTATTATATTAATTAATAAATGGGCTCCAATAGAACATGAAGGTATGGTAGTTGTTGATAAATATTTTAATCGTGTAAAAGTAAAAAGTGCAGCCTATTGTTTTGCTCATACAACTGTAAGTAATTTATTAAGTTCTAATAGAAATGTTATGCGTATTATAATGTTGAATAAAGATGATGATGTTTTGCCTTTATTAACTGGCTTGATGCGAGAAAGATTTTTAGAAATTAAAGATAAATATATAAATCTTTGTAAAATTATAATGAAAGAATATAATGAAATAAAAGATATAAAAAGCGATAAAGAATTTGCTTTATTAGCTACCAAAACCACTTGGTGTACTCCATTATTTAGTTTTCGACGAAAAAATCATGATACTTTAGTTGATTTTATGATTAAAATGGCAGAAAAACAAACATCTGTTGATAAGGTATTACAATTAATTGGAATGTAATTTGTTGCAATGTAATTTGTTGCAATGTAATTTGTTGTAATGTAATTTGTTGTAATGAATTGTGATATTCTATTATAGTTGATATATAAGATCTTAGAGGTAAAAATGAAAACACTATTAACAATTTCAATTATGTCTATTATGTTATTTGGTTGCAATTCGACTTCAACTTCTGCCGATGCGGGCGATGCATCTGTTGATGTTGTCGTAGAAGATGTAGGCGCAGAAGCATTAATGTCGGTTATGCCCACACAACCTAGCACTGTTTGTTCTGCGTCGGCTATGCCTGCTGTTTCTGCTGTGCCAGTTTCTTCAAAGTAATATTTGACATTTTAAACCTTTTGTGATATATTATCGCAAGAGGTTTTTTATGAGCAAAGAAATCAATAAACAAGCTATTATCAAAGATTTAGAAGATAAAATTTCAAAAGCTAACCATGAATATGAAAATATTCATGATGAACAAAATAAACAATTATCTGTTTCAGATAGAGTTTATGATGCTTGGATTGATACTCTATCTTCTTATGATCCTCAAAATAAATTACTATTAAAAGTTGGCTCTGAACCTGTTTCCAATTGGCAAAAACATATTCATTCCCATCCAATGTTGTCTTTAGATAAAGCCAAAACAAATGAAGACTATTTAAATTGGCATAATAAATACATTAAAGAAGCTGATGAAGTATTGGTTACTTTGAAATTAGATGGGTTATCAGTAATTTTAGAATATGAAAATGGAAAATTAATTAGAGGTTGTACTCGTGGTGGTGGAGATTCAGGAGAAGATATTACTCAAAATATTGTTAAAATGAAATGCGTTCCTCATCGCTTACCAAAACGTATTAATGCTATTGTTCGTGGTGAAATTCTTCTTAATAAAGAATGTTTTGAAAAACAATTTACTGATTATTCAAATCCTCGAAATGCAGCTTCTGGTGTTTGTCGAAGATATGATGGAGAAAATTGTGAAAATTTATCTATTTTGTGTTATGAATTAGATTGTGAAGATATTAAATCAAATTCTTTCAAAGAAATGTTTGACAATTTGAAAGAATTGAATTTCACTTGTCCTCCATATTATATTTTAAATACTAAACCAGATAAATCTATTAGTCAACAAGTTATTGAATTAAAAGATTTATATTTTGCAAAATTAAGAGATGAATATGAATTTCTATTAGATGGAATGGTTATTCATCAAAATGATTTAGCTAAATGGTATGCTTGTGGATATAATGAACACCACCCTTATAGTAGCATTGCTTTTAAATTTGAAGCACCTTGTAAAGAAACAAGTGTAAAAAATATTATTGATCAAGTTGGAAATATTGGGCACATAACACCTGTATGTATTTTTACAGAACCTGTCAAATTAGCAGGTGCTATGGTAGAAAAAGCTTCTTTACACAATTATCGAAATATTACAGATTTAGGAATTGATATTGGCGCTAAAATTATTGTTTCTCGCAGAAATGACGTAATTCCGTATATAGAAGAAGTTACCGAATCTACAAATTCAATTTATCAAGCTCCACAAAATTGTCCTGTATGTGGAACTAAAACAATCATGACTGGTGAATTTCTAATTTGCCCTAATTCATCTAATTGCCCTGCTCAAGTGGTAGGTAGAATTATCAATTGGGTTAATACAATTAACATTTTGGAATGGGGTGAAGCTTTAATTACTCGACTTGTGAAAAGTAATAAAGTTATTGTTATTTCTGATCTATATACATTAAAAAAAGAAGATCTATTAACCATCGAACGTATGGGAGATAAGTCAGCAGAAAAAGCTTTAAATATTCTTCATTCCAAAAAAGAAATGCCAATTGAAAAATTCTTTGGCGGCTTGTCTATTCCAATGGCTGGTGAAAGTATTTTTGGAAAGATTTCTAAAGCAGGATATGATACAGTTTCTAAAATTAGAAATATCACATTAAATGAATTGATGGATATCTCTGGTCTTGGACCAGCAAAAGCAAAATCTGTTTATGAAGGATTGAAAACAAATTATAACCTTATTGATGATTTGCTTTCTGTTGGAATCGTTGTAAAAGAACGTTCAGGCTCATTAAAAGGTAAAACATTTGTATTTACTGGTTCTATGGTTAATGAACGAAAAATATTAATGCAAACGGTTATAGATAATGGTGGTATTGTTGGTAAATCAGTTAGCAAAACAACGGATTATTTAGTAGCTGCCGATCATACAACTTCAAAAGCTCAAGCCGCTCAAAAACATGGTACAAAATGTATTACTGAAAATGAATTTTTAGCTATGGTGAAATGATTATGGAATATGGATTTGAAGAACGTGAAAAAGAAAAATGTATTATAAATACCTTTGACAAAGAAGATATTAATTCTAAAAATACAAAAGAAATAATTGAACAATCTATTGAATATGCTATATCTAAATCATATACAATTAAACCTGGTGCAATTTTTAGCCATAAGAATAAACAATGCAATGCAATTGGAGCTGTATTATTAAAATATCAATTAGAATATTTAATAACAGATCATTTTGATCCAAATTTCTTAAGTATTATTTGTAAAACTTTAAATGTTGACAAATATTGGTTGTATAGATTTATTTTTGGCTTTGATTATGGAAATGAACTTACATTTACATATTATGGCGTTGTAAATGATACAACAATAAAAGATAAAGTATCTATATATGGAAATAAGTTGCGTAAGAAGTATTGTGAATATTAGCGAGATTCTTTAATAAAGGTTTGTAATAGTTGATCTGCTACAACTTCACTCATTTCAAAACCATTTTCTCCAAGTACATTTGCAACTTTCTCAATAACATTCAAAAGATGTAAAGATTCTTTTTTATGAAAACCTGTTGCTGTTTCAGGAGGCGCAGGGTGTTCACGACCAACATTACGATATGCTTCTTCTACATATTCTTCATCAGTTTTTTCAGTTGGTTCAGAAGAATTTCCAGGAACTGGACCAGGAACTGGACTACCTACTCCAGGTGTAATCTTAACAGGACGAATACCATCATTTTCTATTGCTGCAATTTCTTCTGATCCAGGAGTTACATCTTTAGCACTTTTTTCTGCGCTACCTTTTTCTGCTTCATCTCGCATTGCTCGTAATAGATCATCACCATGAGCACCAGTAGAACGTGAAACATCATATTCTTGCATATGAGTTCCTTTTGCATTATTAGGATCTTGTAAATCGCCAGCAATTGCATAAGCTTCTTGTTGCGACAATCCAAGCATAGGATCAGTAACATCAAATGATTTTTGACCATGAGGATATTTGCCATTCATAGCATTTAAAATGTCTTGAGCAACAGAATATCCACGAGAAGCTGCATCTTCTAATTTACCAACAGCAGAAGCATAATAATTTTCTTCTGCCCGCTTTTTCAATTGTTTATTATAAATTTCTTCCATAGCAGAAGATAATATATCAACCGAAGCTACTTTTGTAATTGTTGTATTCATATGTTATTTTCCCATCAAAAACAGGCCTATACTAAATATGATTTGTAATTGATAAAACAATTATAAGCATTTCAAAAAATATTTCTCATCTTTTGACTTTCGCCCCTTTACATAGTACAAGTTTTCAAAGAGGTATAACAAATGGGTAGGTCTGTTATTAAAGAAGCTTTTTTGAATGTTTCAATAAAAGATGTAATCAAACGTGTATCATTAAATTATACAGACATTGTTTCAAATAATAATAAAGTTTATAATCTTGAAATTATTGAAACAAATGATAATAAGTTTTATATTTATACAAATTATGGACGAGTAGGAAATTCTCTGGTAAAAGAATATAGAGAATGTTCAAGTAAATTCGATGCCGAAAATCAAGCTTTTAAAATTGTAAATTCAAAAATTAAAAAAGGTTATGTAGAAGTTAAATTGGTTCAAGCTTCAATTGGTTCAGAAATTGGCAAAACCAAAATTGAAACAAATAGCATTTCAACAGAATCTCTTCAATCAATTGGAGTATCTATAACTGATATTAAAACTGAAAGCAAACTTCATATTGAAGTTCAAAGTCTTATATCAGCTTGGTTCGGATCAACTATTAAATTCATTGAAACAAATCTCGATTCAAAACGTTGCCCATTGGGACAATTAAGTTTAGAACAAATTGTTAAAGGTAAAAATATTCTAGAAGAAGCTAGAAAATTAATTTACAATAATAAATTTGCAATGTCAGAATTGGATAAATTAACCAGTTCATATTATTCAAATATACCACATGTATTGCCTCATCGTATTAATGCAGATATTTTACGTTTTGATACGAATGATAAAATTGATAAAGCATATGATACACTTGATGTATTTGCTGACGCTAAAAGTGTTCAAAAAGTTTTGCACGTAAATAACAATATTGATGAACAATATAATACATTAAATGCAGATATTTCTTTTGTCGATTCAAAAGATCCTACTTGGGCCTGGATTAATAATATGCTTCAAGGTAGTCGAGCACATAATCATAGTTCGCTTGGCAATTTGAAAATACATAAGATTTTTAGAGTAAATAGACATTCTGAAAATGATATGTTTATTAAAAATGCTGAGAAAATTTCAAAAGTTTGTGGAAAACAAATTATTCCAAATATGCTTGAAAAATATGTTCCAATTCGACCAGATGTTGATAAAAAATATATTGAACTATATAAAGAATCAAACATTCTTCCATTGTGGCATGGAACAAGAAAGAATAATCTAATTGGAATTACTAAGAATGGTATTTTAATTCGTCCTAGTGGCGTTCCACATGCTGGTTCTTTACTTGGTGATGCAATTTATTTGGCGGGTCATAGCTCAAAAAGCATTAACTATTGTGATTGTAAAGGCGCTTGTTGGTCAGGCGGAGGTTCAAACAATACAGGTTATTTGCTTCTTATTGATGCTTGTCTTGGAAATCAATTAATTACCACCAATCATAAGTTTTATACAAAGTCTGAAATTGCCAAACAGAAAAAACATAGTGTATGGGCAAAAGTAGGCCCAGGCGGCTCATTAATCAATGATGAGTTTACAATATATAATCCTACTGGGCCAGATCAACAACATGCTATTCGTTATGTAATTGAATTTGAAACAAACGCAAAGTAGGTGACTTATGGATCATCAAAGTTTAATCGACAGTTCTACTATGATTGATATTCATAATGTAATTGAATCATTTATCAATACAGATAAATTATTTACAAGTATTGATATTACTAATACTATTAATAAAACTAAATACGTTGCTCATCATATTTGTAAAAACATCACAATAAACTATATGAAAAATTATATGAAATTAAATGACACTTATAAGTGTGAACTTATTGATGTAAATACTTCTATAGGGTATCAAAAAGCTCTATTGTATTGTCCAGAAAACGCCAATCCAAATGATTATACAAATAGAGCTGCTGTTATTACTTATTATAATGATGATGATGATAATGATGATGATGATGATGATTCTAAACAAATTGACAAGGATGTTTATTCATTTGCCCAAGAATCAACAGACAATACTAAACAAGATGATAATACTAAACAAGATAGCATTAAACAGGATGATATTAAGTCTGATGATTTCTTAAGTGCTATTATGAATAGCGTAAATGCTAAAAAACAGCAATTTTTTAGCTAATTTTATCAAAATTCTTATGGTTTTAGTCGGGCAGGCAGGAATTTTTGAGGAATTAGCAATATGGACAATGAAATTAAAACTGATATAAAATCAAGTATTCATAAAGTAAATCCTAAACCTTATGAATATTTGAATAAAATGCCGGAAGATATGTCTAATATATTGGTAACGCCTGATCAATATTGGACTGTGAAATATCAGTCATGTTCAATTTGCTCGAAAAACGAAATCAATGTTAATAAATACTATGAAGTGAAGTGTAAAACAAACGCTTCAACATACACAAAAGAGCATGTAAAACAATATGGGTCATTTTTCGCATTTAAGAGAGATGATATATCTATATTGTTAGAAGGTAAACAACTAAAACAAAATGGTGAAACATGGTTTGGTTGGCTACCTTTAAATGAAATCGAATTAACTGAAATTATATTAGAAAATACGGAGGTTGAAAAATGAGTGTTGCTTTATTATTTGCTATTGGTATGACTGTTAAATAAACAAAACCCAAAAAAGAGATTATTATGGACCTAGCACAAAGTTTTGCTTCGGTTATGGGACAGTATCATCAACAATTACCATGGCTTCATTCAAATACTATATTTTTGAGTGTTCATGGTTCTCATGCTTATGGTACTAATATTGAATCGTCTGATTGGGATTTAAGAGGTGTTTGTATTCCTCCTAAAGAATATTATCTAAATCCATTTATGCATTTTGAACAAGCTGATAAATTTACCGATGTAGATTGCACTATATTTGGATTGAATAAGTTTATGCAGCTTGCTATAAACAATAATCCAAATGTATTAGAAATTTTGTTTACAGTTCCAGAAGAACATCTTGTAAAAAATAAATTCGGACAAATTCTTATTGATAATCGCGAATTATTTCTTTCTAAAAAAGCTCGGTGGACATTTTCTGGATATGCTATCGCTCAATTAAAAAGAATTAAAACACATAAACGATATCTAGATAATCCTCCATCTCATCAACCAACTCGTGCAGAATTTGGATTATCAGATTATTCAGTTATCCCTGTAGAACAATTAGAAGCTGCTGAATCTTTAATTAAATCAAAATTAGATAGTTGGAATCCAGATTTTAGTACAATTGAAGACGCTGATCGTATTCTTATTGAAAAGAAAATTAGTGATGTTTGTGTGGAAATTGCAGGAGCTTCTTTATACATTAATAAAGAAAACTTGTGGAAATGTGCTGCTATTTCTAGTGGAATAAGCCCAGGCTTTATTCAAAATATGATACAAGAACGAGCTTATAGAAGCAGGTTAGCTGAATGGCATAATTATCAAGAATGGCAAATAAATAGAAACCCTGCAAGAGCTGAATTAGAAGCAAAATACGGATTTGATTCAAAACACGCTATGCACCTAGTTAGGCTCTTAACTATGTGTAAAGAAATTTTACTTGATGGTCAAATGATTGTAAAACGTCCTGATGCAAAATTTCTTCTTGAAATTAGAAATGGAAAATTATCTTATGATGAATTAGTTACTTGGGCTGAAAATATGGATAAAGAAATGGATAATTGGTATGAAAAATCTCCATTACCAAAAAATCCAGATATTAAAAAAATTGGTAATTTGACAATGCAATTAACTGAAGAATTTTTAGCTCAAAAAAGTTTTTAAGGAACTAAGTATGTCATTTTTTAAATTTTCACAAGCATCTCAAAATGTTTATGCTAAAATTAAAAAAGTTCAAAAGTTATGTGATTTTGGTTCTGATTTATGTACAGGATTAGAAATAGCTACAGGTAAACATTTTTTACCAGTAAAACTTATTCATTCTAGTTGTGATGTTGCAAAATCTTTTATAGATATGTATTTAAAATATAATATATTTTGTTATCAAAATAGTTCATTAATGACATTGCAAGAATGTAGTAGTATATTATATAAATATATAACAAAATATCCAGGTGTTATTGTATCTACTTCTAAAGAATATTATCAAGTTTCATTACATGAAACAGATTCTAAATTATTATTCTATTGCTATATTAATGATGGTAAATTAATTCCAGAAATTATAATGTATAAAAAAGATTATGCAACACAAACTATTAAATATTTATCAGATTGTTTTTGGGAAGATATGGATAATAATATTACACTGGTTGAAAGTAGTTTTATTAATCAATATAAAAAAGAATTTGATTGTTATAAAAATTCTATTACAACAGGTTATTGTCATGATAACTTTAATAAATTACAATCTTACATACAAGCATTTATAAATAAAGGTAAATCTCGTTCTATATTATTGTATGGTTATCCTGGAACAGGTAAAACAACTACTTGTAAAATTCTCGCAAATAAATTGAAATTAAAAACTATTGTACTTCCATTACTTGAATTAAAAACTATGTTGTATATTGAAAGATTCAAGAATTTGTTTAATATTTTACAACCAGAAATGGTTATTATTGATGAATTTGATAAAGTGGGTTTAGAAGAAAATTCATTTATTTATGAGTTGCTTGAATATTTAAATAAAAATTGCAAAGTTGTTATAGCAACTGCTAATAATATTAATAAAATCAAAAATCAACCTGGCCTTATTCGACCTGGAAGATTTGATAAAATAATAAAATTCAATTCTATTGATAAACGTGTATTGTCAGATATCCTTGGAGAAGGTAATCAAGAATTTTTAGAAGGTGTTAAATATTGGCCACCAGCATTTGTACAAGAATTGAAAAATATTATAGATGTATTTGGAATTGAAAAAGGTCGTAAAGAAATTCCTATTTTACGTAAACGTGTATTGGAAAATAAAACTAAAGTAATTGTTAATGAATCTAAAAAACAAAAAAAAGAATCTATTCATCTTCTTAATGAAGATGTAAATATTTTAGAAAAATAGCAATGAAATAGATATCAAAATCATGATATATATGTATGATTACATATGAAAATAAATTAATTACAATTGAACGTCCTCAAGATGCTGATACATTGCGAAAAGCATTAATTGCAAATGCTTATTCTATTATTGATGTATCTGCTATAAATCAAAGACAAATTTTTGAAGAAATTCTAGGGCCTATTCATGGAAAATGGGATTTAGATAGACCATTTCATGTTTATCAATCTAATGGCCGATGGATTACAGAAGGCATTTCAACTTGTGGATTGGTCGCTCTAGGTTTATGGCGACGTATGAATGTTGATATGTCTTCTTTATATCAACCATATATTTTTGGTACAGCAGTTTCTTCAATCGTTGGATTTGCAAAGAAAAATAATGCTTGGCAGCCCGCTTGGAAAGGTCCACTTTCAGACCTTCATCCACAATTTGGTGATTGTTGTATTATAGGCCAAGATATAAATACACATGTTTTAACTACTGTTGGTTATAGTGATGGTAATAATACACAATTAATATCTGTAGATGGTGGTCAAACAGGTGTCAAAAACCTACAGTGTATTAAAAAAGTACAAAGAGATTGGGTTCAGAAAGGTGCAAACAATATTTTTCAACCATATTTAGGAACAAGAATATTACAAGGTTGGGTAATTTTTGATTTATTACCATTCAAAGATTCAACTATTATTGTTCCTGAAAATTGGGAAAGCATCACGATTTGACAATTAACATTTTGATGATATGAGAACAACATGACCTACGAGTATTATTGTAAGAATTGTAAAAAAGAATGGGAAGAAGATCAATCAATTAAGGATGATCCAAAAAAAACTTGTCCCCATTGCAAACAAGAAACTGCTATTCGGTTGATTTCAAAAGGCACTGGCTTTATCCTCAATGGTGGTGGTTGGGCAGCTTCAGGTTATAGCTCAACCGAAAAATAAATCAAAAGGAAAATTATAATATGTCACGCAAGCTAAAACTTGCTCTAGGGATAGTTTTATTACCAGCCACATTAATTGCTGGAACTTATCATTTTGCACCTACTTTAGCAAAATGGTATATTAATAAAAACTATCCTTATGTAAAGTTTGATGAGTTGCAAATTCAATCTAATAATGTAATTCTAAAAAATGTTTCCATTGAAAAAGATAATATTTCAATTGTATCTCCTGTTGCACAAATAAATTCTAAATCTATTATATTGTTAGGTGGTATCGCTACTGTTGATTTAAAAAACCAACCAAAAACAATTCTTATTCAAAAAGAAAATAAATCAAAAAATATTTCTGCAATTTTTGATAATGTATATGTTATTACAAATAACAATAAAGTGTATTTTAAAAATGTTATATTGTCTTCTCTAAATTCACCAATTATATTTCAATCTGCTCAATCATCTATTACACATGATTCAAAATCAATGGAAGTTAAAGGCTCTATTGGGTATATTAATAAACAAGATAAACAAGCTTTTGTAAGTTATACAAATTTTGTTTACGATCAAAAATCTATTGATCTTTATGAGAATAATATTGATTGGCGTTTACAAGAGTTAAATAGTAATAAAATTGTTGTAAACCCATATGGTGAATTTAATAAAGTTTATATTAAACTTGAAAATGATTCTATTAATGCTGTGATTGGTTCTGCTAAAGTTCAATATCCAACATTTTTTGTCGGGCCACTTGACATTGAACAAATCAATGCTAAATTGAATCTTTCAAATAAGATTGTTGATTTAAATGTCGGGCAAGTTAATATTCTCGTTAATATAAACGAGAAGAGAGTTGTTAGTAAATCAAGTTGTCAAAATTGGATTGATATCTTACCTGCTCAATTGAAACAAGATAATCCTCTTGAAGACAATATTAAAATGAATGGAAATATTGATTTTGATATTTCTATAGGTGATAAACCTTCTTTTTCTTTGAAATATGATTGCAGTTTGAATTCTGTTTGTTCGTCATTGCCACACATTACAAAACTTCAAAAACCATTTTCTTATTATGTGTATGACGATCAAAAGAATAGAGTATTGCGTGAAACTGGTCCACAATCAAAAGAATGGATTCCACGCAATTCAATTTCAGAACATTTGGTAAATGCCGCTATTCGAATGGAAGATCCTGGTTTTCCACACCATAATGGAGTTTTAATTGATGCATTGAAAAATAGTTTCATCATCAATATAAAAAGTGATAAATTTGTTAGAGGCGGATCAACAATTACTATGCAAACAGCTAAAAATCTTTGGCTGTCACGCGATAAAACAATTGGAAGAAAGGCAACAGAACTATTATTAGCGACGATTTTGAATAAATGTCTAACAAAAGAACAAACAATTGAGCTATATTTCAACATTATAGAATATGGCAAAAATATATATGGGATTGCAAATGGAGCACAATATTACTTCCAAAAATCCCCAGGTGAGCTTGATCCAGTAGAATCGTTTTATATTGCTTCTATTCTACCTCATCCTAGAACAGCTTCTAAACCTGATGAAGCTACTTTATTTCGTATTGAAACTTTGATGTATAAACTTGATTTTGATTCTATAAATAATTCTTCTGATGCTTATCTATCAGAATAAATTAGATTCTTAACTTAACTTAACTTAACTTATTTTTTAAACTGCACAAACTTATTGTGCTTTACCATAGGAGATATTATTATGGAGACGTTAATTGCATGGATGGTAGCTATCATGATGGCAGCTGCCCCACATTATACGTCATACGTTCCCGAGGCTGTTGAAACTCCAGCCGAAATGAAGGAACGTTATGAGGACATTGCAAAAGATATCGTAAATGTTGTTTATGATCCAGAAGAAACACCCTTGTATAATGGTGCTCGCGGACGCGCACGTTCCGCTTCTACTGTACTTGCAATTGCATATTTTGAATCTAGTTTTAGAAAGGCCGTAGATAAAAACTTAGGTAAAGAAGGTCGTGGCGATCATGGTCGCTCATGGTGCCTTATGCAATTGAATATTGGAGAAGGAAAAACAGCAGATGGTTGGAGCGGCCCTGAATTAATTGAAGATCGTACAAAATGCATTCGATCCGCTTATCGTTATATCAAAATGTCTTTTGGCGCTTGTCGTGGTTTACCTATTGAAGATCGTTTGTCCGCATACGCGTCTGGTAGATGTATGACCCCTTCTATCGCTTCTCGACGACGATTAAATGTCAGCTCAATGTGGTTTTATAAAGCTCCCTCTGTTAATGATGATATTGTTATTAGCGAGCTTTTTCCATCACATCAAGATGAAGAACAAGTTTTTTCACTTGAAACATACCCGCCTTCAACAACTTCTCAGCCTCTTCTTCTAACCATTTTCTAAAATCTAAATCCTTCATATCTATCTTTTATTTGCCATTTTTAATATGGCAAATAAATTATATGATCAAGTCATAACAATAAAATCCATCGATGTTTTTAATAGCCTTTGGATTGCTTGGCTAAACTTATTCAATAACCCTCCAAAAAAAGAATCTATTTTATGTTTGTTAGCTCAATCCGCTCTCGAAACAAATCGCTGGAAATCTATTCATTGTTATAATTTTGGAAATATTAAATCTCGTGATGGCGACGGACGAGATTATACATTTTTTGCTTGCAATGAAATTATGCCATTAAAAATGGCCCAAGATTATGTTTCTAAATCACCTTCACTTGCTAAAATAACTTCTATTAGAAATGATGGAAAAGCTATTGTTTGGTTCTATCCTGAACATCCAGCTTGCCGATTTCGCGCTTTCAAAACAATAAATGAAGGCGCTATCGATTATTTATCCTTCCTCCAAACTAAATATAAAAAAGCTTGGAACGCTATTCTAGATGGTGATGTTTGCAAATTCTCTCACGAATTGAAAATTAATGGATATTATACCGCCGACGAATCATCTTATACAAAAGGTCTAAAATCATTATTCGACGAGTTTTCCAAACTTCCAATCGATATTGACACTCTGCCAATTCTATCTTCCGTCCAAACTGAACAGCTCCAAAACCTCGTCACCCTCACCCTTCAAGAATCATATTCTGATTCTTCTGAAAATTCTTCTTCAAATAATGATGAGCCTTCCTGAAATAAAATACGCTATTTTCTAGCATTTTTTCACTAAACCTACAATAACCTACATATTGACATTTGGATGAGCGCCAAAAAAAGTGAATTTTGATGGTGCTCGACCATTAATTTTGTGGTATTCTCGTCGTATCATAATGAACGAACGCAAATAAGCAGACACAATTAGTGTTATATTCACACGCAAACGGAAAAGGGAAAAATATGCTGCATACTAGCCTAGTCCAAGACGTTGATGGACAAATGTTGGTGCGACATATCGAAACGTCAAATGATTGTATCGAAATGTTACATCTGCTTGATCATGACGATACGATAATTCATCGTTGTGGTGGTCCAGCTTTTATTCGATACGAGAAATCACGTACCACTTCAAAATGGTATAAAGAATTGGAAGTTTGGTATAATAATAGTACAATAGAAAAACATAATGCGCCAGCTTCAATTACCTATTTTGAAAATGGTCTTCCTAGTATAGAATTGTGGAGCGAATTAGGTAATAATGGTAATATCACAAAATAAATTAAATATTATCTCAATTCATCCAATAAGAAATCAGAAGCTTTCTATTCTAAGAATGGTATGAAACATATTATTCTTTTTGATATGTATGGAAATATAATTAGCGAATTCAAATTAATTCCAAAACCAAAAATAAATGTTATGCCAATTTGTAGTGGTAGCTGCGCTATGAATGTTCAAGAACAACCATGTATTGAAGAAATAGGTATCTTTGTAGCAACACAGCAATTGGAATTAATGACGAAGTTTTTGATGACTAAATCTTGAAGTAAACTTTTGCAACGATTTGAAATACTGTTGAAATAACAGCCGACGACGTTACAAAAATCACACTCGCCTTATACAACATCCTCTCCATTTTATCCACTATATCTTTAACGTTCTTTGTGATGGAAAGCAATTCCTCTGTACTCTTTTTAATCTCTTGATTGCCCGCTATAATTGCTTTGTGTTGATCTTTTACAACTTCTAAAATATCATCCAAATCTTGATCACGTACATCATTTAATGTCTTCATTTTTTCTAAATGATCAATAATTTTTTCATATTGAACACTTACAATTGTGTTAATTTCAATTGCTTTCGCATTAACCTCTAATATTTTTTCAAGCTTTTCTGAGGATATTGTTGCTGGAGGTGCCATATTCACCTTTATAGGGTTTAAGTTTTTACATACATTCGACTCAATATCTCATTGACTTTAACTAATAACTCATCGTATTTCTCAAATATGGCATTGTCGAAACTGCCCTCTATTACATAATCATTATTATTTATCTTGATATCGTGATCTGAACTTCTTACTCGCAATGCCACAGAATTATTAACTAAAGATTGAGTCGCCATATTACCTCTTATATCACTACTTATTCTTCATGTATTATTTCTTTTAATAAATCAATGGTTGCAGCATGATCTTTTATGGCCGACTCTGCCATCTCTTCTGCAAAAGCTTCTTCATTATCTTTTGCATCATCTATTTCTAATTCTTTAAAGATCCGTTCTTCATTCTTCACTATCGAACGATTTCGATTTGGAAATGAAGTGTTTGATATTGATATCGTCCGCTCTGCATTATTTATAACTGGCTCTGTATCTCTAATTATAATCTGCTTTGCTTTGAGTCGTGCCGCTAATGACCCTGTTTCTTTTGATTTTTTTATTTGATCTAATGTGTAGATGCTATGATAATTATCTAATAGGTCAATTGTTTTTTTTGCCGGAACTCGCGCACCTAAATCTCCAATCAATATATCTCTATTGGTAATATTCGTTATCCAACAATGATATCCTATGTTCGTTGGTCGATTCATCCCTGTTCCTATTTATTCATTTCTTACTAGAAACTTTTCTTTCTACTATCGTAATGTTCGCAGCCTTTCGTTTACTCTTAAATGAATTGTCTTCTGTAAACGAAACCTTATTCCCTGCCATTATCACTTTATATCCTTCCATATTTATATCGCTATAATGACAAAAAATATCCTTGCCGTCTTGCTCACATTTTATAAATCCATAACCTTTCTTAGGGTCAAACCAATCTACTACTCCTGTTAAAACTTTATTCTCAGACATTTTTCCTTTTGTGAACCACCTCTTCCTAAAGGAAGAGGCTTCTAAAACAGCGGCTTTGCCGCCATCATAAGGACCGTTCCGGCCCGCCTTATATTTATAACTGCATTCCGATTTCATCCTCGTCTTAAAAGACGAAGTTTTCTTTCTTCATAAGGATAAAATATATTCTTAATGTTTGAACATTTCATAAGCCTTATTCAAATATCTTATAAATAGTAGGTACTTGAATTGTTTAAGGTTCATGATTCAATTATATTCATTGGCGTAGTTACCTTAATAATTACCTTATTACCAACTACTATTTCTCCATTTTCATTTATTAACCATCCAACTAATCGCTGATCTAATTTATATAAATCTGTTATAAATGATTCTGCAATTTTTTGAACCGCTACTGAATCTTTTTTCTCTTTTTCAAATTGCCCATCATAAAATCTAAATATATTCTTTACCTGCTCCTTACATCCTATTATCATCGCCGTTGTTAATATATTTTGTCTTGTTTCTGCTTCTGATGGAATCTTTTTCTTTGTTTTTATTTGAAACGACATCTTTCCTCTTTCAAATTAATTGAATCGCTCTCTTTATTAATTTCAACACTTCAATTGCTTCTTTTCCCCCATATTCACCATGCTGACTAATTCGTATAAACTCTGTATTCGATATGTGTTTGTCAAAACCCAACATAACATTTGAATCTTGTACCATAAATGATTCACACGCTGACCCTAATCCAACAAATACCCCCATATCCGATAACTTACTTAATAATAATATTCCCTTTCCCCTTGGAATCCTTACAAATGTCGTATTACTTATTCTATTTGCACCTTCACATATTACTTCAAATTCCATTTTCTTTAATTCATCTTCTAATACATTTCTAAATTCTAAACAGTTTTTATTTCGTTGCTCCATTGTGTCATATGCATCTCGTAAAGCTAATTTAGTAATTACTATACCTTCAACATTTGACGTTCCTTGTATATCCCTACCATATGATGTCCCAATATTTCTACCATATGAACTCCATAAAGATAAGTCTCGCAAATATAAACACCCTACTCCAACAGGTCCACCAAATTTATGTGCTCCAAATGTCGCTATATCTATTTGCGATTCTTCTAAATTGATCGGCGTCTTTCCTATAACCTGTGCTAAATCACATACCATCAATCCCTTCGTCTGTTTTCTTATCTTTTCTAAATCAATTATTAATCCACTTTCACTTTGTGCCCCTAAACATATGGAATTATCATATGTATCATTTTTTATATTTCCACTCATATCAATGTCTATAGAATGCGAATTTACAAATATACGCTCTTCTCTATAATCACTTAAATGCTTTTCATAAGCCATTCTCATACTCGGATGCTCAAATTTAGAAATACTTACCTCTCCATTCATATTAGCAAATAAGATTTGACACGCCCACTCATTTGCTTGTGTACAAGAATAAGTAAAACATAATTTACTTGGATTGCTTATTCCAAGCACCTTACATATATCATATCTAGATTTTTCAATTATTGTCGCAGCAGATGTACCTGTATAAGATGGTGATAAAGGATGCCCATAAAATACTGGACTGGCTTTTAAATTATTTAATTCTATTTGTGATTGATATGATAATTTAATAGGTATATGCGCATTTGCATCAAGATAATATGATTCATTCATATTACCTTATATATCTAATATGAAGAAAATTATATGTAGGATTTAGAATGGAATTTATTTTGTTAAAGAATTAGCAATATTTTCTTTCTTAAAATTTCTTTCTAATTCATGCAAACATGTTGGAATATGTATTGTATTTCGATTATTATCATATATATAAACATATTTCATTAATTGCTCATAATTTAAAGCAGATATACATGAAAATATTCTAAACTTATCTATTAGTATTTTTTTAGCCGCATTTGTCATATATGGTACATCATTATAATAAGATGAAAATATGTTAGATAAATTAATTATTTCTGTTTGACCTTGTGATATTTTATTGTTATTAATACCAGTTACAAGTTCTGGAAACTCATCCATAATTTGTGCTTTTGAACATTTTTCAATTTTTGAATATATATAAGATGATGATATATTTTTAAAATCTGTTTTGTATCCAAAATCTAATAATTGTGGTGAAGCAATTTTAAAATTACCATCTGTTAATAACCAATATTGATTTATTTTTGGCAAATAACCATATATTAAATTGCTAGGATATGCCTTTGTACCTGCATATTGTTTAATAAAATGCTCAAAATCATCAAAAGAAAATTCATGATGAATGTCTAAAATACAATCAATCACTTTCCCATAACTTGGTTCAAATTTTAAAATGTTTTCATATGCATAAAATTTATATTTATATTTTGATGTTTTCATATTAATTTCTTATATTTTTGTTATCAATTTTTGACAATCTACCTTCCCACATTTTTACATTAGCATCAAAAATTTCATACATTCTTAAAGCTTCAATTAACAACTGTTTAACTAAATTATCGTAATTCTTTTTGTGTGACAATTCTTCCCAAGTTTCTAATCGCATTTTTAACCATTCAATCTTTTGAGTGTCAATTGCCCCATCATCTGAACCACAAATAATTGAAACTATTTTTTGAATTGTTGGTAATAACTGCAAATCATATCTGTTAATCATTTCATATTCTCCTTTGAAAGCTTCAATAAAGCAGTTAATAACATTCCTACATTTGACCAATCAAGAAGTTTTTCATCATAAATTATTTGTATATTAGATAATTCAACACAAGGTACTATTGAAAATAATGCCGCTCGACAAGCTTTAATTGGATTTTAGGAGGCGGGATTAAGAAGACTTTATCTGGTATAAATGTTCAATGCTAGGTTGATGTATTTTTTAATATTTTTCCTATAAGGAACAATTATATATTTATAACCATGCGTTTGATAATAATTTATCTTTTCATTATTTTCATCATAATAACTTCCACCTTTTCGATTACCTTCCATCCCATCAAACTCTAACCAAACTTTTTCATCATCATTTGTAATAACTACAAAATCACATGTCCATGTTCGTTCATCACAAACTTTCTCTTCATATGAATATGATTTTATTTTTCCGTCTAGAGATAGATTGAGTAAGTAATTTGCTCCAGTAGCTTCAAAATTTGATCTGTATATCATTCCATCTTCACCAGTTATATGCATTTGATTTTTATATACACTTTGAGATACATAATCTGTAAAGCCTAACGTGTGCATTGTTTTAATATATGATCCATATCTTTCATATGTTCGATTACCATAAATAGAATCTCTTTGAATGTCATAGTAATTTGGATAACGTCCATATTTTTGTTTTAATCTTAAAATTTCAGTATGTAATTGATCGTCTGTTATATCTCGTTTCATTTTACCTTGAAGTTCTTCCCTTGGTATACCAGCTTCAAGTAACAATACATGCCACGATTTCTTAATATATTGTCTAACAAAATTATAATTCAATGTACTGTGTGTGTTGAAATCATCAACGCTAGGCGATTTCCCAATCTTTTTATATATTCTAAAAATTTCATCAAGAACATTTACATCTTGTAAAGCCATAGGATTTTTAACATTATAAGTTGCGCCAATTTTATCAAATGCATTGTTTAATGTGCCAAAAGCTCGTTTATATGTATTTGATGAATATGCGCACATTGTATCTATTTCATCTCTAGTAGGTGTTTTTTGTAATTTTTGATAAAGATCATTTAGTGCTTTTATAAGATCTTCATCAGAGACTTTTTGATTTCTATTACTTGAATACCCAGCTTTAATTTGTAAATTCTCAATAGTACCAAAAGCTTTTCGATAAGCGGATACAGAATCTGGTAAATTTGTTTTCATTTCAGTAATACTGGCTGCTTTACCTAATTTTTTGCACAATGCCACATAATTATCAAACATTATATTGGTATTTGGTGTATCTCTTATATGAATTTGTTCTTTAACTTCTTTTTCACATTGCGCTATTCCTAAATCAATAAATGCTTGTGTCATATTTTGACATTTATCATATACAATACTTCGAGTATAATTACCATGAGTTTCATAGTCTTCTCTAGATGGCAACCTACCTAATTGCTTATATACCCGCAATATATCTGCTAATATATCTTCTTTAGATGGATTATTAGCAGCTCTTGAACGCAATGATTTAGCATTATATATAGGATCTTTTTCTCTTATTTCTTCATCAAATAAAGTGACAATTGCATTTTCCCAACTTTTAAAACGTTCAAATGTTGCACTTCCATGAATACCATGTACATTATATTCATTACGTGTAGGGATATGATTTAATTTATCATATACACGATGTAAATCAAGCTTCAACTGTTCATCTGTAATTCTAACATATGAATTTCTTTTATTAATTAATTTAATAACATCTTCTTTTGAATCAACTATTTTTAAGTCAACAAAAGCTTGTGTTAAATTTGTACATTTAGCTCTTAATGCACTTAATGTATATTTACCATTAATATCATACTCTTCATTTGATGGTAATCGACCAAGCTTATTATAAACACTTAACAAATCAGCTAAAATATCTTCTTTTAATGGATTGTTCTCCAATTTGGATCTTAACATTTTTGAATTATAATTAGGATCTTTTTCTCGTATTTCTTTATCAAAAAATACAATAATTACATCTTCCCATTTCCCAAATCTTTCAAATGTATTTGCGTCATATTTACCATAAACATTATATTCATTTTTAAGTGGAATACGATTTAATTTTTTATACACATTATAAATATCTTCTTTAAGTTCATCATTTGTAATTTGATATTGTCCCTTAAATTTTCCTTTAATTTGTTCATTAACTTCTTTTTTAGAAAGTGCTAATTTCAATTCAATAAAAGATGAAGTCAATCCACCACATTTATACTTAACTATATAATTTGTGTAATTGCCATATTGTTCATACTCTTCTTTAGTAAATATTCTACCTATTTTATTATAAACATTTAAAATATCTGACAATATATCTTCTTTCAATGGATTATTTTCTACTTTAGATCTTAATTCTTTAGAGTTATAAGTAGCATCTTTTTCTCGTATTGACTCATCAAATAAGGCTACAATTGCATCTTCCCATTTTCCAAATCGCTGAAATGTTGATGTACTATGTTTTCCGTGTGCATTATATTCTTTTTGTATTGGAATATGACCTAATTTATTATATACATTATGAATATCTTCTTTTAGTTGTTCATTTGTAATAAAATACTCTTGCTTTTGCATCACAAACTCCGTTTTGGGTTACAAACGACTATATAACATGCACTTCGCTTGTTGCAACTTTTAAAAGATATTTTTACTGTACCAGTTTAGATGATTTCATTGACGATCCACCCGGCGATGAATACCCATGGCAACAAAAAAGGGAACTTTTTTACAAAAGCTCCCTTTTTCAGATTTTAACTTAATCTGTATTATTAGCCAACTGCTATAGATTTGCGGCCAGCAGCGACGCCACGTGGATTAACTATTCCTATTCCAATAATTTCAGAAATTATCCAACCTAACATTAGCCTTCTAGGTTCATCGGCGGGTAGCACTTCGATATCTTGACGAACAGGCATAACTCCCACGAATTCAGGATCAGCGCAAGCATAAACAGTTCCCGCAGGAACTATCTTGCTGACCATGATATCAGCGCCCCAGATCTTCGCATAAAGTCCGGTTTGGAGAATTTCTCGTTGAGTTACTGGGTCAACTTCGCCACCAACGCCAGCAGCTTGACCACCACCCGAACCCCAATTGAGGATATCGGTGAATTCATTGATATTCATGAAGAACTTGGTAGTAACCTGGTCCCATCGATCAATTTGGATCTTTAGTTCAACTAAATCTCGTTTAGTTAGACCAGCGTCAGCAATATCTTGAAGAGTATTTTCAACACTGGCAGCTGCGTCGATAGCAGCAAAGACGTTGGCGTCTTCTTGTGCCATGATTTCTTGACGTGCTTTTTGAACGGCACGATCAATAACGTTGAATCGACGACGACGAACTTCATGAATACGAACAGTAGGGTTAGACACTAATTCGAATTCAGGAACAGTGACTCGTTCAGCGAAAATACGACTTTCGGGAGGCGAACCGTTGCTAGAAACAACAACAGCTGCGACATCAATATCGCGATCATAAACAGCTAGAGCGCCTTGTGGAAGAGGATCAACAACTAGAGTACGACGAGCAATTCCTTGATAATCAAGGTTTCGTCGAATAGGATTAGCCATCGATTGGGCAAGAGCAATTTTGCCTTCTTGCGACATGATAGCTGTAGTAACTAGTTGATCTCGTTTAGCCTCACTTAGGCTCGATTGTCCAACAAGCCCTGCATTGGAAGGCATGTTGCTTTGTAACATAGTAGCATATTTCATCATTTGAGCGAACGCATCATCACGAGAAATAGCGTTAAGTTGTCCTTGATTATTAAACATATCCATTTTAGTATCCCTCATATTTATTTTATATTAAGAGGGACTTACAAACTCCCAAATAATACATCATAGTTATATACAAATTAATTAGTTGTTATCCATGAAAATGAAATACAACTTGTGTCTTCGAAGCGCTTGCACTTGGAGTTGTTACTAACGAACCCGAAGAAGTAAATTCAATGAAATTACCAACGACATAAGCAGTTTCGAAAGCATTACCAACAACAGAGGTTAGTAAACCAGCCGTAGTTGCATAAAGAGGCGCACCAGGGTTTAGAGAAGTAGTTGGAGCTAGATCAACTGCAACTGCATCTAAAGTAACTGCATAAAGACCAGGTTTATCCCAACAAGTAACTTTACCCGAACCATAAGCAGTCGAAGGTCCCATAACTAAACCGCCTGTAGTGGCAGGACTAGAAGGATTAGGAACAATTTGTCCAACTGCACCACCAAGAGCGGTGCCGAACATTGTGCCATAACCAACAGTACCTTCGTCTAATAACATTAGAGGACGAGCACCAGAAGCAAGAGTCTTAGTAACAGCAACACGTCCACCAGCTGTAACATATCCATCTAATTGATCAAAAGCAGTTTTGTCAGCAGTAGCTTTTGTAAAAGTTCCGACTTCTCCACCTTTAAGAGTTAAATATTCAGTATCGAGTCCGTCAAATTGACCAAGAGGTTCTTTTCCGCCTTGTAATGGTTTAAGTGCCATGAGTGTATCTCCTAAAAAACTTTATTAATTAATCACATATTATTGTGACCTTGTTCGCATACTCCCGAACAAATGGACTTTAATCAGGTCTTAAAAGTGAAGATCAACCTTCACTAAATCATATATTATTTGATTGATATGTTGACGTATAAAAAATGATGGAAGGAATTATTTTTTAGAAGAAGAGGCTTTTTTAAGCAAAATATTAGAATTTTTAATAGCTAATTGTATAGCAGTTTTTATACTTTTTCCAGGCACACTATTTACAAACAAATTCAATTGTTCCATAGCCTGTTGTAAATCATCTATTTTATTATCTTTAATAGCATTATCAAATTCATTTAATAATTGACTCATATTAACAGATGAATTTGAAAAAGATGATTGAAGGCCAGCTCTTGTTTTAGATATAGCCGACTTTAAAGATTCTTCATTAGTAATTGAAAAATTTACAAAAGGGCTTTTTTCAAATACTTTATATAATTCAGAACTATCACTTTCATTTAATAATGATGCTAATAAAGATACACTACCATCTATATGACCATCTTCATTAACTGTTATTGATAAATCTTTAACAGTATCATTTTTGGTTTTTATATAATCAATTAATTTATTTACACAAGGTTGTATAGAAGACTCATAATTACCTTCTATATTACCTGTATAATTAGATATAGGATTTGCTTTTAAGATAAGCTGTAAAGTGGCAAGTTCTTTCATTTAGCCTTTAAAATAGTAGCATATTTATTCATTATAGAATTTGATGAATTCGCATTTGTTGTATTGAATGGATTATCATTTGATTTACTTGTAGTATTTAAAGTATTAGGTTTTGAATTTTCAGTATTATCACTATGTTTATATGTGCTGATCATATTTTTTAATGCATCTAATTTTTTTGATCGTCTATTTTTATCAGCATCAATAGAAGTTATTAATTTATTGAAGTTATCAGCTAATAATTGTTCATCAGTTCCAAAAAGAGCCTCATAAATAATTTCTCCATTTTCACGAGTGGCATCCCAATAATTTCGTTCACCATTTATATTGCCACCATTATTTTCCATATCTTCTTGAACATTTTGAATATTGCTAAGGGCATTTTGTAATGGACGTTGCATTTTAACACTCAATTGATCTGTTTGAGTATTAAGGTCCATCAACTGTTTATATAAATCATCAACATTGGAATTATTCGTATCAGTATCTGGATTTGATATTGTTTCCATAATTTTGCCATATAAAAGGCTAAAATTATCAGCATATTCATAATATTTACTTTGAAATGTAGATATAGTTTCTACAACAGAGCCCAATGCCATATTGTTTTGAGCATCTAGTGTTTCTCTATTTTTTTCTTGATATTTACGAATACTGTTTATAAAAGAACTACATGCAACTCGAATTGGATATGCTTTATTGTTGTCAATTCGTTTTGTAATGGAATGAATTAATACGCCAGCTCCTAATAGACCAAGTATCCATTTAGCAACTAAAACAGTATTATCACTTGTGGTTCTTAAACTTCTTGGGGACCAAGCAGTTTTTTCAATGGCAGTTAAGTTTTTTTTTACAGCATCAGCAGTTTCACTAATACGAACAATCATATCATCAGCAAAAGATACTAAATCAGAATGACCACGAACATCCATTTCTTCAGCAATAACAACAAGTTCATTGGTAAGATTATTAATTGCAGCTACTTTTTTACTATGAATATTTGACATAGTAGGTTTTTTAGTGACATTATCTATTGTGATTTTATGATTTTGTGCATTATTTTTATAAGTACCAGCACCTGATAAATATGAATCAATAACTTCAAAATTATCTGGATTAGCTTTTTCAATTAAGTCATTACCATCTTCCTCATCATCTAAAGTTATTTCATATTTATCTTCAATTTCTTTACATTGTTTTTTATCTGGATTTTTACCAAGGTCTACTTGTTTATCATCATAATTTTCTAATCCATTATCATAAGCTTTTATCGTTTTTAAAAACTCATGAAAGACTTCACTATTGTCACACATTGCTAATTGTTCACTGTAATTTTTCATGATCACCGATTGTGTAATGAGATTGATCTTATACAAAACTATTGATTATTTTATTTTGCTTATGATAGCATCCACAACATCTTTGACATTATTATATTCACGAGGAATACGAAATTCATCAGCATTTTGTTCAGCATGTGTGGTATTTATAAATTCTTGAGCAACTTGATTAGCAGCTGATTTCAATTGAGTTGGTGAAATATTTAAATTAGAAAATACATCAGCTGCATTGGTATAAACATTAAATATCCATTTATATAAAGTATTTGTTAATGGTCCAATAACAGTCCATTCTTGACCACCATCAACACCATTTCTTTGATCATTAGGGGCATTATTAGGACGAACTTGAGTTACATTTGAATCTGTAGATAGTTTTAATTGATTAACTACAGCTTGAAGCATATCTGAAACTTTTGTATAAGTTTTAGAATCAGTTGATGAATTATTATTTAAAGTTGTAGTAGCATTTGATGATTGGTTATTAGATGGAGATATAGGTGCGTTATTATTATTTGAAGAAGGTTGTTCCTGTGATTTTTGTGAAACTCCAAAAACACTTTCCATAACAGATGTTGCACCAATAACACCTCCACCTAATAAAACAGCTTTCACAATCCATGTTATTAAACCAATAATTAAATTTCCTCGTCCACCAAAAACAAGTCCAATTTTTGGTAGAAATTTTTGAACAAGAGCCGCTCCCATTGGAGCAGCTTGTTTAACAATTGTATTATAATCAACTTTTCCACTTTCTGTTTGAATAGATGGAGTTTGTTCACTTAATTGATTTAATTTATTATTTATTTCATTATCAGATAATCTTACATTTGAATTAACGGCACCTTTAACTATGTTAGGTATAATATTGTCTTGATTTTGATTTAAGTTTTTTGTTTGTTCTGGAGAGTTTAATATTGGAGATAATTCATCTTTAATTTTATTAAAAATTGTAGTAAAATTAATATCAAAAGTTGTACCAAGAATAGAAAATATAATACCTAACATAGGACTATATGAAGTTACTACGCCAACAGTTAAAAAGTTCAATACACTTAATATTGGTTTATTTTTATCAGTTTGAGATTCAACACCTTTATAAAAAGATTGAAATGTGTCTTTTAAAAATCCAACAGCGTCAAATGCTTCTTTAGTAATTACGGGGGAAGCATTTGAACAACTGTTTTGAATTGTTTTTAAAGCATTTAATCTAGCTTTTCTATCAAGCATAATATTCCTAAAAGATTATTGACGGCGAAGATTAGACAATTCGCCAATCATTTCATTTAATACATTAACCCATCGAGCAGTATATTGAGATGTTAATTCTAAACTTTCTTCAATATCTCGTTGAGATTTTTCTCCACGTTTCACGGCTTCTTGTAATTTTTCAGACCAATTATTTACAGCAATATGAATATTTTGTGAAACTGCTTCTAGAAATCTTGGAGCTTCGCTTGGATTTTGTTTAAAAGTGTTTCGTAAGAAATTAACCATTCCTGAACCATTAAGGAATTGTGATAAAGACAATACTGGTATTGGATAATTATCTAAATTGAAACCACCTGTACCTTTCAAACGAGCCCAAGCATCTAATTGTTTGATGTTTATAATACCAGATACAGGTGGGTTATTTATAGATGGAGCTGCATGAGTTTGACCTGATTGACCATAATCACCAGCTCCATTAGACCCAAAATTTCCACCATTCATTCCATTACCATTAGAACCACTAGTAGAACCACCATTTGAATTGCCTGAATATCCGCCATTTGAATTTCGATTACGACCATTAGGTGAATTTTGTTCAAGAGCATTTTCACTAGCAGATAAAACATTTTTTGGAATGATAACTCCATCTAATAATGATTGTGAAAATGTTCTTATACCTTTTCGCATAAATATTCTACGTACACTTTGTTCAATAGTACCAAGAGTATTCTGTAAATTGCGAATAAGTGCTATATACTTTTCTTTAATTGGTTTAGTAAATGTAGATTTGAAAGGATTATTTAAATCTTGAATTGCTCGTGTACCAATTGCTTTTAATTGATTTTGTGAACGATCTAATAAAATATTTAAAACTTCTTTATATGTTCCAATTGTCCAATCATTTGATGAATCATTTGATGAATTATTTTGTGTATTAGATTGACGCTGTGCTATAAATGAATTAAATCCTTCTAAATTAGAATTCATCAAAGATTCAGGATGGGTTTTTATATTCTTAAGTGATTGATTTATAAGTTCATTTGTAACATATTGTTTTCCTGTACGTTGTGGTACACTGCTTAATGTAAATTTTTCTTTACAATGTTTAATTATATTTTCAATTATATTTCTAGTCATTTCGTCTTTTTCTTTAAAAAGAATTAAAATATTATTATATAATGCAGTTAATTTATCATTATAAAACTCTTCAATATTTGAATTGTTAATTAAATAGTTTGATTGTTTTGCGATATTATCAAACCATTTATTCATATCATCTGCCAAATATTTTACCCATTTTTCTAAATTATCAATATTAGGATTTGCAGTTCTAAATTTCATAGCGAAATTATAAGTAAAATCTGGTACTATTTGATTTTTTTCAATATTAACTAATTCACTAAGATTAGTAATAACTTTTCCAGTATTATTTAAATAAGCAACCATATCATCTACAGTTATTTTACTAGGATCAAAAGTGTCACTAGTTTGTGAATTTGATTGCATGTTTAGAAGAACTTGATGTTCAGCAGGTGATGTATTTGTTGAGTAAAGTTTGTTTTTAAAAGTTTCTTTTAAACTAGATAAGTAATTTAAATTAGCAACAGAAATTATTATTGGGCCATCCTGTAAATAATCCTTCCATTTGTCTTTTATAAGAGGTAGCTCATCCAATTCTTGACTATCAACTATTCCTCCTGTTAATGTATAATCACCTTCTAAACCAAGAAGATTAGCTAAAATAGAAATATTTTTTTCTACCTTTTCTTTAATCATATCTACTTGACTTAATTGAGTTCCTTTATAAGGACCAACATCACAACGTTCAGATATACTTGGACAAAAGTTACCAATATACTTATTGACTGCTTGAAGGGCTTTTGTAGTATTTGGTCCCCAAGCGCCGTCATCATTTGATTGTAATTCTCGACCTTTTTGAGTTAATCCAAATTGATCAACTAAAGGCATTTTTTCTTTTATCTTTTCATCTTTTTTCCCAGTAATTATCATTCCTAAACGCGCACCTGTATTTGCAAGTGTTTGTTGCATCCTGTGTATGGCATCTGTCGATTCAGGATATTTAGCCTGTGTTTGGGCTATACTAGATTGATTACTTGTTGTAGCAACATTTCCACCACTAGAAGATGGTTTTGTAGATGACTTTGTAGGTCCATCGTTTAATGATACGAATGCTACATCAGTTCCAAATTTATTAATATTAACCATTGTAGTAATACCTATTATATTTATTGTTGTGTTGATTGTTGTATTGATGAATTGCCATTAGAATCAGTTGATTGATTTGGTTCAGATGAATTTGGTTCAGATGAATTTGGTTCAGATGAATTTGGTTTAGAATCGTTTGAAATCACATTTACTATATCATTTGTTGGTAATTTTTTATCACATTCTGCTATCAATGTATTTAATATTGCAACTGCTTCAGGAATAGTTTTTACATTAATACCTTTTATTTGTAAAATCGCATTAGTAGCTGTTGAAAGATTTGGAATTTTACTTGCAGTTAATAATGCATCACTTGCTGCTATAATAGAATCACATTTAGCTTTTACTTTTAGATCTTGTGATATATCTTTAAGCGTTTTAGTTTTTTGTAATAATTCTTTAGTTTTAGATGTTATTGTTAATATTTCCTTAAGGTCATCAAAAAATGATTTAAGTTTAACAGAAAAATCCATAACATCTTGTTTTATAGTTCGTTCAATAATTTCATGTAATTTTAATAATTTATTTAGAAAATCTTTTTGTTTTTGACTTACGCCTTGTATTACCCAATCATTGGATTCAACCTTTCTAGTTATAGCAATATCGCTATTAAATGTCATACCTTCTTCATTTTCATTCCATGCACTATAATTAAATTGATTTTTATACACTGCTTTAAACGTAAAATATGAAGCAAATTCTTTAGCTGAAGCTGACCAATCTTCTGCATCATCATTATCTGAATCAAGAATAGCCTTCGCATGTTTCACGTCGCCTGATAATATTCCATCAACAAAATTTGGAGCATACCCCATTGTATCTAATGATTTACTTATATTATCAACATCAATTGTTGGTTTATATTGATCTATAAACCATGGTAGTATATCTTTAAATACCCATTTTATCATATCTAAGTTATTAAAATTAGGAATGTTAATTGTAAAATTACTATCTTTTATTAAACTTATATTACATAATTCTTCTATTCTTTTTAATAATTCGCTATTAATACTTGCTTGCAATCGATTATATACTATAGGATTTCCCTTATAATTGGTATATAATTGAAGAGCATTAGTATCAACAATATCAGGTGATTGATCTTTTATTACATCATCCAATTCACCTGCATATTTCTTAAACAATTCTCCAACTTTATTAGCCATTTTTATAGCTTTATTTGCATCACCAGTTGGAGCCTTTGATATATTATCCACAATCGAATTTCTAACTTCATTTAGATTTTTTGGCTTATATCCACCAACATCAGCATCAGTTGTTTTATGAGCAAAGTTAACAACGGCCTCACCAGTTTCTTTCCAAAAATCATATAATGAATTATGACCACCATCAGCCATTGCTTTTTTTAATATAACAGTCTTATCTTCCAATGCTTGCGCTTGATTTACAAAGCCTCGCTCACGAAGTTGATCAACCAACATCATCGCATCAGCTACTAAATTACCAGATGTCTCTAACATAACAACTTCATCTTCTTCTATAATAGATGCAGTCTTTTGTATAACAGGTTCATCTTTAATTAATTCAGTTCTTCGTGCAATTTTTTCAAGCTCTCGAAAAACTATACTTTCAGAATATCCAATATGTTTACTCACCATGATTGCCTTTGATTAGTGAATTAATATAAAATGCATTACTTTGTAAACCTAACAATTGCTCCGCCTCTTTAAGACTCGCTTTTTTAATTTGTTCAGCTTCATCTAATTCATCAGATATTTCTTTTCCACTTTTTGTATGTTTCTTAATATGGTCAAAATAATCTTCATCATAATCTTCATTGCGCTTTAATGGATTTTTCACAGAATCGTTAGAACTTGCATCTTTAATCAAATTCATAAGACTATCTATTGATTCAATAGAATTTGCTTTACACTCTAATTCTTTTTTTTCAGCAGCTTCTTTTTCAATTTGTTCTTGCTTTTCTTGAGCCAACATAATTTGTGTAAAATTTCTAAATACTTCAGAACCCATAGTAGCTGTCCAATCTTCACTACCAATAAAGGCACTGTTCCAATCCTTATCCTTAACCATAATTACCAACCTTTAGAAAAAATAATATTAGCTTTTACTAATGATAATATCAGAAGATTAGTCTAAAAATAAAAACAAAAATATATGATTATAGCCAAAGTGCTTGTAAATAATGATTTTGTGATGTTGGTGGGCCTAGACAAATTCCAATTGTAGGATTGTTTGGAGTTGGTTGACGACTCGTTAATAAACCACTTTCATTTACAAACAATGGTCCATTTAATGGATATCGTTGATTGACTTCATATTGATCTGTCGAAAAAATAATTCTTTGAAACCATATACTAACTCGTCCATTACTTAATGTACTGTCATCTCCTGGTACATTTGGTACTTGATAATTATATGATACTATCGCTCTTACAGAGTCATTAACACCATCACCATCTATATCAAAATTCAATGGTGTTCCAATTGGAAATACAACAACTCCATTAATAGGCTTTAATGCTAATTTTATATTTGATATAAAACTACTTTCTACAATATTAGAATGCCTTAATTCTGCTTTTATATTTGTAACACTAACTAAAATTCCATTTACTAATTTACCAACCGCTGGTTCAATAACAACTTCATCTATACTTGGAGTATAAAATGCATTTGTTTTTGTATCATCAATTATACCAAGTGGAGCTGTTCCATCTGATACGCCACAAACAATACTATTTCCATGTAATTTTAATTGTCCTATCATACCAGGTACAAACCTAGATGTAGGATCAACTGGATAACTTACTGATAATGAACTTCCAATTTGATCAAGACGTAACATAATTCCTTTTAAAAATATTAAGCCACCTAAAAAAGATGGCTTAATATTATATATCGAATCAGTAATTAATATATGATGTTAATATGTTCGTTTGGTTGTGCCACATTTTCCTTTGCATTTGGAATTGTCGCATTTACCTTTTGCATCACATTTACCACCACATTGTTTACATTTAATTTTTGAAGTTTCTTTTCCTTTGTTCTTTTCAACGACCTTGGCTTTTGCTTCAACTGTGATAGATTGAATTAAACGATCTGCAACTGCTTCACTTTGAGTATATCCAAGTGCTCCTAAAGTGTTAGCAACCTTTAAAATAACTGGTATAATACTAGATACAGAAGCTGTTTTTAAAGACTTGAATTGTTGTTCAAGTTGTTCAGATGTTAATCTTGGATTTTGCGATTTGAAATAAGAAAGTAAAACTTGTCCAGCGCCTGGATTTACTTTACCACTTAATACTGCTTGTGCTGCCGCTGCATGACTTGCATTAATTCCTTGAGCAATATTTGTTAATACAGATTTGATATTAGATGGTGCTGCTTGTGCAGTTTCAGGTGTTTCTGTATCTCGTGGACCTAATTCACTTTGATCTAAATTACGAACGTTTGTTGCTTGTGGACGACTATTCATATCTTTATTTAAAAGTTTATTCCCTGTATTTACTGTTTCTTGAGTTAAATGATCCATCGAATTAGGATCACCTGATGCAGATTTTACAAGAGGAGAAAAGATCTTTTTATACTCCTCACTATTCATAATATCATTCATTTCAACAAGAATAGAATCATCAAAATTATTTGTTACTCTCATAATCTCTCCTAAAATTGGAACTCTCTTTTTTATATGTCTTTATTAGCAATCTATGAAGTACATTCAAAAACAAAGCGGCTCTAAATTTTAGAGCCGCCCGTTATTTACTCATTTAATTATGCATTATTGACGACCAAGACGAAGACCGGAAAATGCTTCATTAAGTTGTGCTAATAGACTAGTGTCACATGGAGCACCACTAGTAACATTATTATCATATGCTAAACCGACTTCAATTGCAGCAGCTTCTTTTGTAAAACCAGTTGCTTTACGATGAGCAACAACTCGTTTCATCGATTGGAAAGCTTCATCTGTCCAATTTACAATGGATTCAACTTCTTGACGAATAGCATCTTTGTTATTTGGAACAACACCAGCTTCAGCCATTTCATAAGCTAAATCATATGCACTAGCAAGTTTGACTTTGTATTGTTCATTGTCAATAGCGGCAGTTTTTTCTTTGGAATAATCACTAACTAATTCACTAGCATATTCCGAACCACCATCAGCTTGTCCATAATATTTCTTCCAATATGCAACTGCATCCTTATCAAGACCATGTTTTGCTAAATTATCTAATTGACCAGCGTCAACTCGACCAGCTTTTATAAGGTCATTAATTAAAGCTGCATTTCGTTTTACATCACCTTTTGCGCTTGTATTTGCAACTTCTTCCATCTTATTATGAACATCTTCTAAATCTTCAACAACTGATTCAGAAGATTTGAAATCAAGTCCACCAATAGAAGCACTTCCACTTGGATGTGCTTGACCTAACATATCACTCATTTGTAAAGCTTTAGCAGCTAATTTTTGTCTTTGCATGTTTCTACCTTCAAGTGTGTCATCAACAGATGCTTTCTTTCCAACCATTGGTTTTGCAGCTGGAGTAGGAACAGGTTTTGCGGCTGGTGCAACGACTGGTTTTGCAGCTGGTGCAGCGACTGGTTTTGCAGCGGGAGTCGCAGCGGGAGTTGCAACAGGAGCTGCTTTACCACTCTTTTTCCCATCCTTTTCATCTTCTTTTTCTTTTTTCTTTTTATCAGCTGCTAGTTTTAGCATACGATTCTCTTGAGCAGCACGTTTTTCTAAACCGAAAGCACCACGAGCATATTTAATAAATGCTACTTGTAAAGTCTTTGCTTTGTCAATTATAACACCAGCTTCACGAGTTGCATCGGTAGCTAGATTATTAACAAAGTCTTGATTTACACTATTAATGCCTGGCATTTTTAGAGTGTAAGCAATACTATCAAGTTCTTCTTTTGTTGCTTCAAGTTGTGCAATTGTTTTCTTGAAACTTTCATTTAATCCAGCATTTAAAACGATTTGAATTTTACGTAATTCATTTGTAGCTTTTGTTCCAGATGCGCCTAATTGAATAGCTTTCATACTGGCAGTTACTGTTTGTTCTGGTGCAGCAAGTGCAGCAGCGGCGTCTCCACCACCTGATGCAGCTAATGCTCCACCTTGTGATGTTACAACTTCTTGTCCAGATTTTAGATCGTTAATTAATTCTTGAACGTTAGCAGAAAATGCAGATACATTCTTTTCTAAAACTTCAAGAGCAACTTTGCCTCGTTCAACTGGATCGGCAACTGTTTCTGGAACACCTTCTAATTTTTGTTCAGCACCACCTGTAGGTGCCCCTAGTCCAGCCATTGGATCAGCCGACATAGCTGCCATTGGATCAGCTGCCATTGGATCAGGTGCTCCACCTAATCCAGCCATTGGATCGGCAGGTGCAGCACCAGCGCCACCATTCATATCAGCAAGTCCAGCAAGTGGATCAGCTGCTTGTGCCGATTTATATAATTTCGCAGCCTTTTCAAGACCATGATTCTTAATATTCATCATCATTTCTTTAGCAAACGAAGAAGTTTTGATTTGCCCAAATAAACTTGGACGACCACCAGTTAATTCATGGAATGTAGCTGAAAGAACAACCTTATCACCGCTGATAATATCCCAACGATTCATTTCAGGTCGAGCTGCTTTTACAAACCGAGCCTTTAATTTAGCTCGACAAAGTTTTTCTTTTAATTCTTTATCACCAGGAGCTAAACCATCTTTACCAAAACTGGTTGTATTTTGTAATTGTTTATCTTCTTTACGTGCTTTTTCAGCAATTGGGTCGGGAGTATATTGAGGTTTGCCATTACCAACAGGTTCAGTTGTTCCTTGCATATAAGCTGTTTTAGCTTTTGCTACAGCTTCTGCCCGAATAGAACGTCGTTCGTCAACTTTTGCACGAGCTAACATTTTTTTCTTTTCAAGATCACCTGGGAATAATCCATCTGTTCCTCCCATATCAGACACTTGTTTCATCTGTCGATCTTCATTATCTCGAAGATGATTAGTGTCTTCAACAGAATATTTAGGTGTTCCAGGTGTTGGTTCCTCAGTCCCATTAAAATAAGCCTTTTTATTCATTTCTTTAACAGACGCCATTAACTCCTCCGTACTAAACTTATTGGTAATTTTTCCTATCAAACTTTCAACATTTGCCATCTTATTTTTTATAAGATTCAAATTGTCTTTAAACTCTTCTTGGACTCGATTGGTTTGTTCATTTTGAGCTACTGCCCTTAATGTTAAATTATTGTCATCTTTCGATGCCAATTCTTCCTCAAGTTTTATTATCTTTTTTGATAATGTATCAAACTCAGCTTTTATACTCAAAATATCATCAATCTTTGGTGCTTTTTCTGAACTCTTAACAATCTCTTCCATACGCTTAGTATGAGCTAAAATTGTTCTAACTCTTGCCAAAGGATCAGCTCCATTCACAACAATACTCAATTCAATTGGAGCCAAATCAACGTTAATCTCTCCATATGCTTTACGATTTCTTACATGATCACAATAATCACTTTCTAATCTAGCAACCTTTCCACATTCTGTACAAATTGATCGACCAACAGCAGTTCCCATTGATACAGAGTTTGCATATCCAGCTTCTACAGCTCGTGCTAATGATCCAAAATTAACTTTGTCTAATGCACATAATGCAATGACTTGTTTCATCTTGTCATCATAATATGTATCTAATATAATACCTCTTACTCCATCTATTGTACTAGATACATGATCTTTACATAATGGTTTTCCTACCCATAATTTATATGCTTTTTTCAATTCAGCTTCAGGAAAAATATCGCCGTTGCAATTGTGGGTTATTATCCCACATGCCACATATGAATTATCTTCTTCTACTTCTAAGTTATAAACATCTCCAACATAATTTTCTTTTATTATATTGGTAATTGGATGTAAACCATAATTATTATCAATTGTATTATTTACTACTGGCGATAATAATACATCAAATTTATTTAACATATTTAGTGGTGAAAATTTATATTCTAATTTTTCATTACTGTTTGTTATAGCAGTAATTCCATTTAATTTTGAATTATTTAAATCAATATGATAAAATGGATGTTCATTTGTGCATTTAAATTTAGGCTTATTTCTAGCAGAAACTATAGTAATTTCTCCATTGTGTGGTGTAATAAATGTTCGTAATACTTTACGTGCTCTATTTTTGTGAGTGATAACCATATCACCAACTACAACATCTTCAATATTTTTAACAGAGCCATCCTCCATAGTAACTGGAGTGCCAGGTAAAAAGCAGTTTTTATATGGTTTTAAATTAGCATCTGATGAATTCCATTTCCAGCTACCAGTAGTTTCATCAATATCCCATTTAGCAGTTATTGGTATACCTTTACTGTCTAATTTAGGAGAACCATCATCATTAATTAATGAACGTTCAGCAGCGTGCATCATTGCGGTAGAAAAGTATAAAAAGTCATTTGCACGAGGAGCTATCCGTTTTGATTTATCAAATGCTACAACCTTTTTAAATTGATCCATAATTTCTGGATCATTTTCTACAATTTCAGAAGGTTTTATATCTGATGAAGTAACTTGATATGCTTCTCCATATTTTGTTAATGCCATTGTACCTCTTGTTAAGACTGTATTATCTAATGCAAAAATAATAATTGATTTTTACTTATTCGCCCAACTTGGTTTTTTCTTATCATTTGATTCATCAACTTCTACACGTTTTACATCATTATTTGCATTCTTTTTTACATCGCCAATAGTCTTAGCAGCTTCTTCAGCACTCATATCTAATGACATTGTTTTAACAGAACCATCACTATATTTTACAAAAGACATAATTATTCCTCCTTATTAATAACTTCTTTCAAAGTCATCATACTTGTATTATCATCATTATATGGCTTATCTTTTCCTAATACATCTTTATTAAGAGCATATATAATACGATCTTTAATCAATTTTTTAATGGTATCAGTTTGTTCTTCAATACTTGTTAATGAATCTGTTATATGTTTTTGCATATCTTCATTATCTATGTTGTTTTCTAAATAATCAGCAAATTCTACCACTAAATCTGCCAATCCTTTTACAGTCTCTTCCAATGATTTTTGCATTGGACCTATATGAGTATCTTTATTGAATTTAGATAATAATTCCAAACAAACATCAAACAATGTATTTAATTTATTATCAGCTTGTTCTTTTTGTTCTGTCGATTGAACTACATTTTTCTTTTCTTGATTTTCATCTATATATTTATTAAGTTCAATATATCTATTTCCAATAAGACGCCATATATTCTTTTTTAAATTTTTACCAAGATTAACGAAATATGGTTCAGCTTCCACTTCTTTAATTATTTCATATGTGATACCTTGGTTATTTTTAAATAGATCTATAAATTTACCAATTTGATTATTGATTAATATTTCAATTAGATTAGTAAATGTATCTAAATGTTCAATAAGATCTTTGGTCATTTTTTTATCAAGAGCACTAACTTCTTGACTGATATTTTGTTCTGATATTTGTTGTGCTGTAATATATTTTTTTAAAGCTTGAACAATACCTCTTCTTGTTTGAG
>Ga0116170_10000060_pt1 | contig 97052 bp, 75 predicted proteins | sample AD_JPNHW1_MetaG_FD_89797 | JGI IMG/M metagenome (GOLD analysis project Ga0116170, IMG submission 89797) | Active sludge microbial communities of municipal wastewater-treating anaerobic digesters from Japan - AD_JPNHW1_MetaG | ecosystem: Engineered > Bioreactor > Anaerobic > Digestate | place... | reverse complement strand
GCGGAAGCTGGACGAAGGGCAATTCGACGCGATCGTGCTGGCCTGCGCGGGCCTGAAACGACTGGGCTGGGCGGGACGGATCTCCCACCGACTGGATCCGGACGTGTGCCTGCCCGCCTTCGGCCAGGGGATCCTGGCCCTGGAGTGCCGTTCCGACCGCCACGATGTGAGTCGGATCCTGTCCGAAGCCTGCGATCCCGCGGTGGGGCCCTGCGCCCGCGCGGAACGCGAACTGATGCGCGCCCTGGGCGGCGGCTGCAAGCTCGCCTTGGCCGCGTTGGCCACCGTGGATGGCCCGACGCTGATTCTGCGTGGTCTGGTGGGCGACCACCACGATGGCCGCGTGGTGCGCGACCGCTGGGAGGGCTCCGTGGCACAATCATCGGAAGGAGCGCGGATCGTGGCGGAACGCCTGCGCGCAGCGGCGGCACGGGAGGGAATCCCCCTTGCCTGAGAAGATCCTTGCCGTGGTGCGCAGCGCCGAACCCGACCATCGCCGCGATGTGGAGGGATGGGACGTGCGGCAGGTGGTGCTCTGCCGCCAGGACCCCGTGGAGGTGTCCTCCGAAGTCCTGGAGCGCGCCCTGGAGGGCGTGCAGGCGCTGGCCGTGACCAGCCCGCGCGCGGCGGTCTGGTTGGACGACCGGCCCGAAGCCATCCTGCGCGGGTTCCCCGTGCTCACCGCCGGCGAGCGGACCGCATCGTTCCTGGTGGGTTGGAACACCTTCGTGCCCGCCACCGGCGTGGGGGGCAGGGCGGTCGCCGACCTCGCCGGTGCGGAGGGGATCCAGAAGCTCCTGTTCGTGGGCGCTTCCGAGACGGCGGGTACCCTGGAGGAAGCCTGCCGCGCGGCGGGCATCGAATGCCGGCACCTTGCCGTGTACAAGACGGAAATTGTCAGCAAGGTGCCGGAGGAGGACCTCCAGGCCCTGCGCGAGGCGCATGCGTGCGCGTTCCTGGCACCCTCGGCGGTGGACGCCCTGGTGCGGTTGCGGCCGGACGTGGTGCTATCGCTTGCCTCCAAGCCCGCGGCGGCCTCGGGGATCAGGACCTTGGAGTCGTTGCGGCGGTGGGGTTGGAAGGACGTGCGGGAGGCCCAGGGGCCTTCCTTGGAAGAACTGGCGGCGGCCTGCGACGGCCCCGCCGCGATCGGGGAGTGACTGACATGGATTCCAGGGATTGGTTCGAACGCGCCCGGGCGGTGATTCCGGGAGGTGTCCATTCGCCGGTGCGGGCGTTTGGGAACGTGGGATGCGATCCCTTCTACGTGGCCTCCGCCAAGGGAGCGCGGCTGACCACGGTGGACGGGCGCGATCTGGTGGACTGGGTGGGCTCGTGGGGCCCCATGATTCTCGGACACAATCCGTCGTGCGTGGTGGAAGCCATCCAGGGGGCGCTCGCGCGGGGCACCTCCTACGGAGCCTGTTCGGTGCCCGAGGTGGAGCTGTCCGAGGCCATCCGCGAACGCATGCCCTGGATGGAGCGCGTGCGGCTGGTGAGCTCCGGAACCGAAGCCACCATGTCCGCCCTGCGCTTGGCGCGCGGCGCCACGGGAAGGGCCGCATTCATCAAATTCCGCGGCTGCTACCACGGGCACGGCGATTCGTTCCTGGTGGCCGCGGGGTCGGGAGCCCTCACCCATGGGCATCCCTCCAGTCCCGGGGTCACCGATTCCACCGCCGCGGACACCCTGATCGCCGAGTTCAACGACCTCGATTCCGTCCGGGCTGCCTTCGATGCGCGCAAGGGAGATGTGGCCTGCCTGTTCGTGGAGCCGGTCCCGGGGAACATGGGCGTGATCCCTCCCGAGCCGGGATTCCTGGAGGGCTTGCGCGAACTGTGCACCCGCGAGGGGGCTCTGCTGGTGTTCGACGAGGTCATGACCGGCTTCCGCCTGGGGCCTTCCGGCGCTGCGGGGCGTTTTGGCATCCTTCCCGATCTGGTCACGCTGGGGAAGATCATCGGAGGCGGGCTTCCCTTGGCGGCCTTTGGGGGACGGGCCGATCTCATGGAGAAACTGAGCCCCCTGGGGCCGGTGTACCAGGCCGGAACGTTGTCCGGGAACCCGCTGGCCTGCGCGGCGGGGTTGGCCTTGTTGCGCGCCCTGGACGATTCCTCCTACCAGGCCTTGGAGGCCAAGGGACGACGCCTGGAGGAACGGTTGGCCCCAGGGCTCCGGGGAAAGCCCGTGGTGTTCCAGCGGGTGGGATCCATGGCAACGCTTTTCTGCCATTTTTCCGCGGTGCGTACCTACGCGGACGTCATGGCATGTGACAAGGACGCCTTTGGCCGGTTGTTCCGGTTTTTGCTGGACAAGGGCCATTTCCTTCCTCCTGCGCAGTTCGAGGCGTTCTTCCTCTCGATGGCGCACTCGGAAGGCGATCTGGACGCCCTTGCGGACGCCATCGTGGAGGGCATCGGAGCTATCTTCCCGGAGAGCTGAACCGATACAGTCGACTTCGCGACTCAGGGTTCACAGCGGACCGAAAAAGGAGGATCCTTCCTCCCGAAGGCCAATCGGAGTCAAGGAGTCGAACATGCAGGTTCTCAAGCGTCTATCCACCCTGGTCCTGGCGGGAGCCCTCGCCGCTTCGGCCGCATCCATCGTGGAGCGGCGTGGAGCGGTGAAGACCGCGGGAGCCAAGATCGTCGACGCCTCCGGCAAGCAGATCCAGCTCACCGGAATGAGCCTGTACTGGAGCATCTGGGGGGGCGAGAACTACTACACCTCGTCCACCGTGGACTGGCTGGTGCGGGACTGGAAGGTCAACGCCATCCGTGCGGCCATGGCCGTCGAGGCTTCCGGCGGATATCTCAATCCGAACAACCGACGCACCCAGCTCAAGTACGTGAACAACGTGGTGGAAGCCGCCGTGAAGAACGGCATCTACGTGATCATCGACTACCACTCCCATCAGGCGGGAAAGAACACGGATAGTGCCGTCAATTTCTTCGAATTGGTGGCCCAGAAGTACGGCGACCTTCCCAACGTGATCTTCGAGATCTGGAACGAGCCTGATACCTTGACTACGAGCCCAAGAGTCATGTTTCCATGGGCCGATATCAAATCCTACGCGGAAAGGGTGATCCCGGCGATCCGCAAATATTCCAACAATCTCGTGGTCGTGGGCACGCCCAGTTGGTCTGGTGATATCCAAAGTGCTGTTGATGATCCTCTCGACACAACGCTCTATCCCAATATTGCGTATACCTATCACTTCTATGCGTGCACTCATGCGGCAAATAGCGTGACTGACCTATTCACCAAAATTCCGGTATTCATCACGGAATGGGGCACCACGGCTGCGGATGGGGGCGGTTCCACAGGCATCACTTGCCTGACGCCTACCTCCGCCTCCACGCAAAGAGATGCCACCACTTGGTTCAAGAACAAGATCGATCCCAACAAGATCTCGACCATGAACTGGTCTGTGGTGCTCAAGGAGGAAGCTTCGGCCGCCCTCGCCGGCACTTCGGGTCCCGAAGGTGGCTGGGACACCTTGACGGGATTGTCGGTCAGCGGCCAATGGGTGCGGTCCATGATCCGCCAGCACTGCGCGAAGGATTCCACCACCTGCCCGTGGTTGGGAGATACCGTGGTTCCCAAGGTCCACGAGCTTCCCGCCACCATCGCCGCCGCGGACTACCTCTCCCAGATGGGCACGGCCAAGCAGACCGATCCCGCGGGTGGACAATTCCTGACCAACGTGGGCAACGGCGACGGGGTCCGCTACAGGGTCCACGTCACCTCCTCCACCGACAGCCTTTCCTACCGCCTGCGGCTGCAGTCGGCCGTGAGCGGCTCCATCCAGATCCTGCGGGATGGAATCGCCCTGGATTCCGTGCTGGTGCGCCCCACCGCGGGCGGCTGGGCATGGTTCCAGTCCCTGAACCTGACCACCATGGACACGGGTTTCCACGAGATCTCCCTGCAGTTTTCCACCCCCGAGAAGAACGCGTTCCAGATCTCCACCCTGGACGTGAAGAATCAGGGGACGGTGGTCCAGACCCTTCCCGCGCAGCTCGACCTCTCCAAGTTCCGCAGGAACCAGAACGTTGGAGTGGGGTCGGACAGCGACTCCGGGGCGATCTTCCTGCACAACTTCCTGACGGGCTCGCAGGTGCAGTACATGGTGGATGCCGCCAGCACCGATTCCATGGACCTGCAGGTCGTGGCGGTGAACCTCACCGGGAAGCCCGCTTCGCTGGTCCTCCGGTCCACCAAGAACCTGATCATTTTCAAGAATCTGGACACCCTGGAAATCCCCGTCGACGGCAAGGCCACGGTCCTGAAATCCCGGATCGCCTTCGCCCAGACCGGTGCGCAGTACCTGCAGCTGGTGGCCCAGACCATCGCGGATCCGGGTGTCTACGTCATGGCGATCGGCGCCGGGAAGGAAGTGGGGATCCAGTCCCGCGGCATGCGGCAGGCCGGTGCTCCCGCGCTTCGCCGCCTGGGTGCGCGGCTGGAGCTGGACCTGACCGGCTGGTCGGGTGTCGCGGAAGTGGTTGTGGTGGGTGCCGACGGGCGACGGATCCTGTCGCAGTCGGTGGAGGCCGGTGCCCTGGTGGGACTGGACCTCCCCCGCACCCTTCGTCCGCAGTGGGTCCGGGTCCAGGGCATGGGCCAGGCCGTGATTTCCGTCCCGCCCGGGTTCTGATGCGGTGGAGGGAGATCCCCTCCACGGATCCCCATCCCAACGAAGATCAAGCAAAAGGCCCTCCTCCGGGAATCCGGGGGAGGGCCTTTTCCAATCGCTTCGGGCCATCGATCCAGAAGTCTGTCCCGGACCTCGCCGATAGGCAAGGTCGCAGGGAGGACTATCTGGCCCGCACGGAGTCCATGGCCAGCCGCAACGCCGGTCGACGCTTGGAAAACGAGGTGGATGGACCGCCCGCTTCCGCGACCAGGATCTTTTCGCCGCGCGGCGAGACGGCCACCATGTACGACGATTCCTGTCCATCCACGGTCTGTCGGGTCTCGTAGCCGGCCGCCGCCTGGCCTTCCCAGCGCAGCGGGAAGCTGTCCACCACCAGGTGGCCGTGCTGCTCCAAGTGGTGGCGCAAGGCCGATTTCCAGAAGGCGAGATCGGCCTTGGGTTGGTCGTCGAGCAGGCGAACCCGCCAGACGACTTCGTCCGGACTCGAGGCCAGGGCCTTTTCCGACGTGGGGGGGAAGCTCGCGAAGCCGGCGGGCGAAGGAGCCTTCAGGCCGGCGCATCCGCACAGGAGGAACAGGGGCAGAAGGAACGTGGACTTCATGGGGACTCCTCCCGCAAGGGGGCCAGGCCGGTCTCGTTGATCCACGCGAAGGGAGAGGGGGAGGGCAGCGTGGAGGAGGTTCCCCCCAGCTGGCCCAGGCGCACGGTGAGTTCCGCCCAACGCGCTTGGGAAAGCACGGCGCTCAGCTGGCCGCGGAGGCTTCCGATCTCCACCGCCAGGTTCGCCCCCATCCGCTCCACGTCCCGCAGCTGGTAGGAGTTCGTGGAGGAGTCCACCAGGGCCAGGTAGGCCCTCAGGAGGGTGTCCCGGGAGGCGATGGACACCTTGAGGTCGACGATGCGTTCGGACAGATCCTGCACCTCCAGCGAGTAGTCCACCCGCTTGGCCAACGTCCAGGTCCACCGCGCGAACGATTCCAGCGAATCGGTGGGGACCTTCACGGTCAGGGAGTGGTCGTCGCGGTTGGCGAGCCATCCTCCGACGGCCTGGGCGCGCAGCAGGATGCGGTCCCCGACGGAATCCGGTCGCGCGCATTCCAGTGCGACTTCCGCCTGCCGGTGGGTCGCCGAAGGAGTCGCGCCTCCGGACAGCAACAGGGCGATCAAGGGAAGGAGGTTCATGGCTTGGACTCCTGGAGGATGCGGCGAAGTGCCGGCGCGAGCTGCCGATCGCCGGCGGGGCTCATCATCGCCTGCACCACGTGGAGTTCCTCGTCGCGGGTGCCCACCGCGATCCACCAGACCGGTTGCTCCGGCCGGAAGGAGGTGAGCCGGGCGACGGACCAGGGACCCACGGAGAAGGTGTCGGGGGCCATGAAGCCGTCGCCTCGGAAGTGGAGGATCGCCGCACGCCAGAAACCGGCATTTCCGCGGGGATGGTTCTTCAGGACGAAGGAGCCGAGGATCGATCCATCGGCCGTGGCCGCCTGCCAGGATTCGCGCGCGGAACCTTCCGGGGAATTGGGGACGAATTCCGGGCCGATTTCGAGGGGTTCGCCCTTGGTTTCGCTTCGCACCCAGCCGGGGTGGTTGGGTTCGAACAGGGAACCGATCCAGGACATCGCCTGGGGAAGGGTCCGCGGCCTGACCGTGGGATTCTCCAGGGCGACCGCGTCCAATTCCAGGGTGGACAGCTGCACGCGCTTGCGAAGGAGGGCGGTGCGGGCCTCGAGTCGGGCGATCTCCTCCGAAACGCGGCGGATCTCCTGCAGGAGGCTCGCGCGTTCGTTGATCTTGGTTTCGCGCTGGAGGATGGATTTGAGCTTGGCCAACTGGGTCCGCCGCAGCTGCAGCTCCAGGTCCGCGCCCTCAACGGCTTCGGTGACGTCTTCCGCGCTCCGGCGCGAGGAGACCACCTTCCCCAGGGACTTCACGGCCAGGAACAGATCCTCGAAACGTTGGACGGGAACCCGAAGCACCAGATGCCTGCCTCTGCGGGATTCCACGTAGCCATCCAGGGACACCACCCGCCGCTCGGCCGAATCCAGGATGGCGTCCGGTTCCAGGCCGGCGAGCTGGATCCATCCCTGGTAGGCGATCAGGCGGGCCTGGACCGTCGTCGACGGTTTCCGACCGGATTGACCCGGCGACGGGGGCGGAGGTGGCGGTGGTGGCGCGGAAGCCTCTTCGGGCGATGCGGCCATCACCACGGGCTGGACCATCTCGTAGTCTGCGCTGGCCATGTCCATGGATTTGGACATGACGGACATGTCGCGGATGGCACGGGCCGATTTGGGTTTCTGGGGAGGGGGAGGGGGATAGGACGGTTCCGGGGAGGCTTCGCGTGCGGTCTGCGCACACCCCCAAAGAAGCGACATCGCCAGGAGCGCGACCGGACGGAGAGTTTTGCGCTTGGTCATGCCGCACAATGTAAGGAATTCGGGAGCCGATCCCGGCGCGATGCGCTCATTCCGTTGTAGGAGGGGGCGAGTCTTCCAGATCGGAGACCAGCTTCCGGAGATCGGAGAGCGCGATCGGCTTGGTCAGGAACCCGTCCATTCCGGCATCCATGCACTGGTTGCGTTCCTGGTCCAACGCGCTGGCCGTCAGGGCCCAGATGGGAAGACGCAGGCCCCGCTCCCGCAGACGACGCGTGGCTTCAAGCCCGTCCATTTCCGGCATGTGCACGTCCATCAGCACCAGGTCCCAGGTCTCGCGGTCCACCGCATCCAATGCGTGTCTGCCGTTTGAAACCACCTTGGCTTCGCAGTGGAGCTTGTTGAGCAGCCCTTTCACCACCTGCTGGTTGACGGGATTGTCCTCGGCCACAAGGATCCTCAACCGAGCTCCCGGAACGCGGCCGCCGTGGGAGCTCGGGGTGGCCGAACGGGGGTTGGCGACGGCCAAGGTCCTTCCCACGGGAAGGGTCAGGGCGAATTCCGATCCCTCTCCATTTTCGGAACGGGTCAGTTCGAGGTCGCCGCCCATCAACCGCGCAAGGCTCCGCGAGATGGTCAGTCCCAGTCCGGTCCCCCCGAAGATCCGGGTGGTGGAATCGTCCACTTGGGAGAATGCATCCCAGATCCTGCCCCGTGCCTCCATGGGAATCCCGCTGCCCGTGTCGACCACGCGGATCCTCCAGTTGCGGGGGTCGCTGTCGTCCATGGTGCTCCTGATGTCCACGGAGCCGAAAGCGGTGAACTTGATCGCGTTGGAAACGAGGTTGGCCACGATCTGCCGGATCCGGACCGGATCTCCCAGCACGGATTCGGGGGCGGGCGAAGACCATCCGGCGGTGAACTCAAGGCCCTTGGCGGAAGCCAGCGGGGCGAGCATGCCGCGGATCCCGTCCAGGAGGGCGGCGGGATCGAAGGGAATCCATTCCAGGGACATCCTCCCCGCTTCGATCTTGGAAAGGTCCAGCACGTCGCCCACCAGATCACGCAATCCCTCGCCGCTCTGGCGCAAGGTGGTGGCCATGCTCCTCTGAACCGGCGAGAGCTCCGTGTCCAGAAGCAATTCGGCCATGCCCAGGATCCCGTTGAGAGGGGTGCGGATCTCGTGGCTGGTGTTGGCCAGGAACCGGCTCTTGGCCAGGTTCGCTTCCCGCGCATCCTCCAGGGATTTGCTGGAGGTCCGCATGGCCTCGGCCAGACGTTGGGACAGGGATTTCAACGCTCTTCCCAGGCGTCCGATCTCGTCGGGCCCCTGGTGGATGGAATAGGTGGAAAGATTCCCTTCCCGCAGGCTGTCGATGGTGTCGGCGAGCTCTTCCAGAGGCTGGACCAGACGTGCGGTCTGGCGGATCATCGCCACCGCGGTTCCCAAGGAGGCCAGCGCGAAGAAGACGAGGACGACGGAAACCGTCCGGCGCGCCGGAGCCAGGATGTCGACCATGGGCGTCTGTCGCAGGAGGATGTCGCCATCCCTGGAAAGCCGCGTCCAGCAGACGAGCATCCGGGAGCCGCGGCCTCCCTCCGGGGAGAACTCGCCGCTTCCGGAGGACTGCGCGACCATCCGCGTTCGGAGGGCTTCGGGGAGTTGTTCGGGGAATCCCCTGCAGGCTCCACCGCCATCGCATTCGATCGCCGACACTTCGCGGGGAGCTTCCGACCACCACCTCTCCATCGAGGAGGGAATCCCGGATGCCCGCAATTGTTCGGACCACCGGGAAAACCTTTCCAGTTCCCGCAGGTTGGCGGCTTGGGCGGAACCGACGTCGTGGACGGCGAGCACCGCCGCGGAGCACAGGAGTGCCAGAAGCTGGAAACCCAATGCGTGTGGAAGCAGATGGGTGAGCCAATTGGTGCGCAGGCGCGAGACGGACCGCGAGCGGGTCGCTTGCTGGCGCAGGAACACCAGGAAGAACAGCACCACCACCGCCGGAAGGAGAGGGCTGACGAGATTCCAGCCCAGATGGACGATCTGCCAGGTCAAGGCCAGACAGGGGAGGGCCAACCAGGCCATGGGGATCAAGGCGTCGCGCAGTGCGTCCAGGGTGGGGCTTGGGCGGGATTCGCGCAGGGCCGGAGGGTGGACCAGGTACCAGCCGCCATGGGCGACCAGGCTCGCGAAGACCAGGTCGTCGAAGCGCGCCAGCAGAAGCTGTTCCTGGAAGATGCCGATGGTCCGGTCCAGGAGGATGTCGCCTGCCAGCAGCACGACGAATCCCATCCCGATGCTGCGGTAGGCCCAGGTGGAAGCCTCCCTTCGGGGGCCCCTCGACAGGTGGCCGATCACCAACGACAGGATGCAGAACTCCAGTACGGGAAAGAGAAGGGTCGGGACCAGGTCGGACAGGGGGATGTCGGACCTCTGCATCGCCGGGGCCATGACCTGGGTTCCGTAGACGGAGCCTGCCGCCACCGCGGCGATGGCCAGATCCAGGAATTCGACCAGACGCGAATCCCGTTCACCTCGAAGGCTCGGGAAGCGGATGCTGCCGACGAGCCCCACGACCACCGCGATGATGTAGAGGAGGTCGGAATGGAGGAAAGGTCCGATCCGGAGGTGTCCCAGGGCCTGGCTGGACACTCCGATGCTCCAAGCGACCAGAGCGATCGCCACCAGCTTCCAGGCCCTGGCTTCCTCGGGGGAGGTGGTGCGGGAACCGCGCACCAGGAGGATCGCTCCCCAGACGGCGGTGGTACCGGCCAGGATCCGGAGGAACCCCAACGCGGTGGATGGTTCCAGGAGGAGGGCGGCGAGGATCCCCAAGCCCCAGGCGCCGATCAGGGCGGGCCACCGTGGCAACGTGCGGATGAGGCCGATCACCCAACCAGGGTACACTACCTGCGGGGTTCACTCAAGGACCCAGTCGAAGGTGTTCCAATGTCGTTTCGGAGGTTGCGAACGGGTTTCAAGAACCTTTCAGGGAACGGTTCCATGCCAGATTGTCCCCCGTGGACCCCCTCTTTCCAGAGAAATCACCCTTGATCCAGCAGCTGATCCTGAGGTTCCTGAGGTTCACCGGTCGATCCCACCTCCAGGGATTCGCCCGAGGGATCTTCCATCTGGGCAGGCCCGCTCCCGTGATGTTCCCACCGGAACTTCTGGAACAAGGAGCCTTGGTGGCCTTTTCCGGGCTGGCCAACACCTTGGCCATCCAAAGCAATCCCGATTGGGTCTGGCCGGCCTGGGTGGAGCGGCAGACCTCGCCCGACGATCCCGCCTTCGTGCCCACCGGGCTGAACCTGCTTCTGACCAACCTCACCTTGCGAAACTGGACGTCCATCGGGTTGCACGGTTCTCCGCGCGAGGCCATGGTGGATCCGGTGGGTATGGTCACGCCCCGCCCTTGGGGTTGGTCGATCCTGCCGACCCTGGAGGGATGCATCCCGCTGCCACGTCGCTCGGACGAAGTGGTCCAGCGGCTGGTGCCGGGGGTGGGGACTGGCGTACGCACGACCGCTCCCGTTCCCTCGGGGTTGGTGTGGACCTGCGATGCGATCGCCGTCGAAGTGGAGGGCCAGGAGGCGGTGGCGATCACCACACGCCTGGAAAATCCCACCACGAAGGACATCGCCTGTCGTCCCGGGTTCTCCTTCAGGCCCTACAACGCGCTGGGATTCAGTCCCATCGGATCCCTGTCCGTCGAACCCGGTCGGATCCGCATCGACGGCGAGACCGCGGCCGTGTTTCCGACTCCCGCCGACCAGGTCCTGGTCTCGGACCGGGGGCACGGCGATCCGCTGGGCGACAAGGGTGGCGGGCTGGGGGTGGGGATGTTGCGGTCAAGGTCCGGGATGGCCTGCGCCAGCGTCTTCTGGAATGCGGAAGTGCCGTCCGGCGAATCCTGGTCGGCCACCGCCGTGGTCCCGCTGGAGAGGAACTCCAACTTGCGCCGGGTGGGTCGGAGGGCGGTCGAACACTCCCTCGAACGGGCCTTGGCGGTTTCCCGCCGGGAATCGGCCCGGGGAACGATCCTCGTCGTGCCGGATCCCGTCCTCCAGGAGGGGTGGAACGCGGTCAGGGCAAGACTACACGTGTTCGACGACGGGGATCGCTTCACGCCTGGCACCTTCCTCTACCACGAACACTGGTTCCGCGATGGAGCGTTCCTCGCGTTGGGGTTCGAGAACACGGGGCGAGGCGACCGGGTCGCGCCCAAGATGGACCTCCTGGCCAAGCGCCAGACCCGCGAGGGGTTCTTCCAGAGCCAGACGGGCGAATGGGACTCCAACGGCCAGGCGATCTGGACTCTGGCCCTCCACCTGCGCCGCGGAGGGGATCCACGGCTCGCGCGGGAACACTGGAAGAGGGTCCGGCGGGGGGCGGAATGGATCGTCCGGCAGCGCGCCACCACCAGGAACGCGAGATCCTGCCACGAAGGGCTCCTGCCGGCGGGTTTCTCCGCCGAACATTTCGGTCCCAACGACCATTTCTTCTGGGACAATTTCTGGTCTCTGGCGGGTCTCGAATCGGCGGCATGGCTGGCGTCGGTGGTGGAGCAAGGCTCCTGGAGGGATCGTCTCCTGGAGGAGGCCGCATCCTATCGGGTGGACCTGGCATCGGCCATCCGGTTGGCGAGCCTGGACCAGGGCGGAGCCTTGCCCTGTTCGCCCTACCGGCGCATGGACGCGGCTGCGGTGGGAAACCTCGTGGCGCTGTGCCCGCTGGGGGTGGTCCCGCACGACGCGGACTGGGTCGGGCCCACCCTGGAACACATCGACCGATCGTGCATGCGCGATGGCCTGTTCTTCCAGTCCATCGTGCACACCGGCTGCAACCCCTACCTGTCGGCGCAGGTGGCGCGTGCCCGCCTGGCCACGGGGGATCCGAAGGGATGCATGGACGTGCTGAGGGCCATGGCGGCGTCGGCGAGCTCCACATGGTGCTGGCCGGAGGCCATCCATCCGCGCACCCGCGGAGGCTGCATGGGCGACGGCGACCACGGGTGGGCGGCCGCGGAATTCGTTTCCCTGCTGCGACAGATCCTGGTCCGCGAGATTCCCGGAGGGCTCGAGCTCTGCGGGGGCGTTCCCCGGGACTGGCTGGTGTCCGGCGGCATCCGGCTGGGCGGAGCCACCACGGACCACGGAAGGCTGGACCTGGAGATCGATGCCCGCCGCGGGGAATTGGATGTCTCCTGGCATCTCTCCAGGACCGGGCTGCAGGAGCCGGGAGCGATGGTCCTTTCCCTTCCCGACGCGCGCGGCCTGCGCGTGCGCCACGAACTCGACGCGCCATCCGGAAGGATCCGGCTGGACGTCCACGACCTTTCCTTGCGAGGATGACGATGGAACACGAAACGACGGATGCGTCCAGGTTCAGGCGGAACCTGGCCGAGGAACTGGAGAAAACCATCGCGGATGGATGCCGCGGAGTGCCCGCCGCCGAGATCCTCAGGATGGATCTGCACTGCCACGACCGCAATTCCGACAAGCCCGACGAACGTCTGGGGCGGATGCTGGGGGTTCCCGAGACCTGGGTGACCACCGACGAACTCCTCTCCACTCTCCGCTCCAACGGGACGGATCTCGTCACGGTGACCAACCACAACAACGCGCGCACCTGCTGGGAACTCCTGGATCGCGGCATGGACGTGCTTCCCGGAGCGGAGTTCTCCTGCACCCTGCCGGATTTCGGGGTGGGGGTGCACGTGCTGGCCTACGGGTTCACCCCCGCGCAGGAAGAGCGATTGGCCGCCCTGCGGCGGGACATCTACCGGTTCGTGGACTACTGCTCCGAACAGGACATCCCCACGATCCTGGCCCATCCGCTGCAGTTCCACAGTCCCGGGGGACTGCCGCCCATGGAGGTGATGGATCGGCTGGGCCTTCTCTTCGAGAGGTTCGAAGTGGTCAACGGCCAGCGCGACGCGTGGCAGAACGTCCTCACGGCCAGCTGGGTGCGGGGCATGGACGAGGAGGAGGTGCGCGCCATGGCGCGCCGCGCCAGGCAGCCGGTGGACCTGTTCCTGAGAAGGCCGTTCCGGAAGCTGGGGACGGGGGGCTCGGACGACCACATGGCCATGTACGCAGGTTCCACGGGTACCCTCCTGCACGTGCCCGATCTCGCCCTCCGGCGTTCCCAGGGGCGGAAAGCTTCCGAGCTGGCTCTGGAATCCCTGCGCAACGGCCGGCTTTCTCCCTACGGAGGAGCCAACGAGGAGGAAAAGCTCGCGGCGGCGCTCCTGGACTATTTCTGCCAGGTGGTCCTGAACATGGAGGATCCCGGGCTCCTGCGGATCCTCCTGCACAAGGGCGACACCTCGGAGAAGGTCCTGGCCCTGGCCGTGGCCAACGGCGCCATGGAGCTGCGCAGGCACAAGGTGACCATGCGCTTCCTGCAGATGGTCCACGACGCGCTGCGGGGTCGCTCCCCCGGGATGCTCGCCCAGTTCGCCACCAACCGCGACTTCCGCCCGCTGGTGAAGGTGCTCGGCGGGATCGCCAAGGCGCGCCGCAAGGGCTCGGTGGAGCTGGCGCGGCACGTCGATGGCGCCCTGCCCGAGCTGTTCAGCCGGCTTGGACGGATCCTGACCGATCGCATCCAGGGGAAGTCCGGCCAGATCGGCTCCTTCCTGGATGGCCTGGGCCAGGACGCTTCCGGGGGACTCCTGGGACGCATGGAGCTTCCCGCCCACCTGCGGACGCTGATTGGAGGACAGACGCAGGCGAGGGAGACGACCGCGTCCCCCGATCTGGCGCGGATGGTCGACGGACTTCCCTATCCGTTCCTCGCCGCGGCGGTGATCGCGGGATCCCAGTACGCGGCCTCGCGCGTGCTCCACGAGAAGCGTCCCTTCCTGGACGCGTTCTCCAGGCGCATCGGCAAGCACGTCCATCCGCGGCGCGCCCTCTGGCTCACCGACACCTTCGCCGACAGGAACGGGGTGAGCACGGTGCTGGGGCAGATGCTCGAGGAGATCCGTCGGCGCGACCTTCCCATCGATCTCCTGGTGGTCTCCGACCGGCTGGAGGAGGGGCCCCACCTGAGGGTGGTGCGACCCGTGGCGACCTTCGAGGTCCCTCGGCATCCGCAGAGCATCCGGATTCCCGATCTGGTGGCCGTCCAGAAACTGTTCCATCGAGGAGGATACGACCGCCTGGTCTGCTCCACCGAGGGACCCATGGGCTGGGTGGGACTGTACCTGCGCAACGCCTTCGAGGTCCCCGCGTGGTTCTTCGCCCACACCGACTGGATGGACTTCGCCCGCCGTTCGCTGGGCTGGGACCGCCTCGCCCTTTCCCGCCTGCGCAGGATGCTGCGGCTGTTCTACCGCGGCTGGGACGGGGTGTTCGTGCTCAATTCGCAGATGGAGTCCTGGCTTTCCGGCGAGCAGATGGCCATTCCCGCCCAGCGGCTCCATCGCACGGCGCACTGGCCGGATCCGGCCTTCTCGCCGCGTCCGAGCATCAGGCAGGAATTGTTTCCAGGTGCGCGCCAGGGGGAGAAGGTCCTCCTGTTCGTGGGGCGTCTGTCCGAGGAGAAAGGTTTGCTGGAGCTGCCCGGTCTCCTCGCGCGTCTCCGGGAGCAGGGGGTGGAAGCCCGCTTGGCCTTCGCCGGAGTCGGTCCCCTGGAGCCGCGTCTTCGCGAGCTCGCGGGGGATTCGTGGTTCCTGGGATGGTGCGACAAGGAGCGTCTCGCGCAGGCCTACTCCTCGGCGGACTTCCTGGTGTTCCCGTCGCGCTTCGACACCTTCGGGTGCGTGGTGGTGGAAGCGATGGCCTGCGGTCTGCCGGTGGCCGCGTACGCCGCCCAGGGGCCGGGCGACATCGTGCAGCCGGGTCAGAGCGGGATCCTCGCCTCGAGTGGAGCCGAGATGGCCCGTGCGTTGGCGGGGATCCTGGGAGACGACGACCACTGCCGGAAGCTCCGCGAGGGGGCTCTGCGGCGAGCGTCCACCTACGATGCGGAAGCGATCCTGGAAGACCTGCTGGGAAACCTGGGCCTGATCCAGGGAGCGGGGGAGCGCGTCCGTCTGCGGGATGGTGAGCAACCCAGCCTGGTTTCCGAGCTGGTGGGTCTGGTCCGGGGGGCCTGATCCTGGATCCTTCGAGATGGGGCGATCGGATCGATCGTTGGCCGGGTGCACGACACTCCGCCTCCGGAGAGGTACATTGATGGCCCCCCTCCATGATCGATCACCGAACCGCAGCCTGGGAGTTGACATGACCTCGGAGAAAAAAGGATTCATCCAACGGATCGCGGAATCCTACGTCAGGATCGCCAGCGGCTCTCCCTTGATGACGTTGGGCGTTCTTCTCCTGGTCACCATCGGCATGGGCATCTTCGCCGCCCAGATCCGCATCCGGACCGATCTCCGGCTGCTTCTGCCCTCGGACGCCCCCTCGGTCACCGCACTGGGACTTTCCGAGAAGCGGATGGGTTCCACGGACTTCTTCACCATCGCCTTCGAGGACTCCTCCATGGAGAAGGTGGGACGCTTCCAGAAGGCCCTGGCCGACAGCCTGGAACGCTGGAAGGAGGCCCAGTGGGTCCAGTACGACGAGGACCAGAAGTTCTTCGAGCGCCACGCCCTGATCTACCTGCCGTCCGACCAGCTCATCGATCTCGAGGCGAGGTTGAAGGCGATGGCCAGCGAGTCCAAGTCCAAGAACGTGATGGACATGGACCTGCTGGGGGACGACGAAGGCCCCGAGGCTCCCGCGAACATGGACGGCTGGCCCAACCGGATGGCCATCTACAAGCAGGGCATCCCCATGGACATCGTGGAGGGGCTCCTGGGCGAACTGGACAAGGCCAACGCTCCCAAGCCGGCTCCTGTCGCTTCGGATTCCGGCGCGGTGGCCTCCGCACCCCCCGCTCCTGTCCTCGCGGACTCCCTGAAGGACCGGATGATCGGCTACCACGAGGAGAGGGGCAAGTGGGTGGGCGTGGTGATGGCGCAGTTGCGCATCCCCTCCACGGAGGCGACGTTCGCCACCGAGGCCAAGGAGTACGGGGAGCAGACCAGCCTCAAGGTCCAGAAGGCCCTGGGGATCACCATCCATTCCTCGGTGGTGGGCGCCTACCGGGATCCTTCCTCGGAGATCGAGGAAATCAATGCCGACATGTGGATCTCCTCGGTGGTGGCCATCACCCTGATCCTGGGGCTCCTGTTCTTCTACATGCGCCGACCCGCCAACGTCGCGGTCGTGTTCGTGCCGTTGCTGGTGTCCATGGTGTGGATGATGGGGGCCGCCGATCTGATCTACGGCCGTCTCACGGTCCTGACATCCTTCGTTCTGGCCCTGCTTTCGGGTCTCGGCATCGAATACGGGATCCACATCTATTCGCGGTGGATGGAGGAGCGTCGGGCGGGGCTCGATCCCGAGCAAGCCATGGTCGTCAGCCTGTCGCGCACCGGACGTTCCCTGGTCGCGGCCATGGCGGCCGCCATCACCTGCATGCTGGCCCTCCAGGTGGGCCATTTCCAGGGGTTCAAGGAATTCGGCGTGGTGGTCTCGATGGGCATCTTCCTCGCCTTCCTTTCCTCCTTGACGGTCCTTCCTCCCATCCTGTTCACGATGCTGCGCATCGGTCGGTTCGCCGCCCAGAAGCAGCTGAAGGTCCTCGGATGGCTGGCCCCCTCCGACACCCACCTGGAAGGTGCGGTGCTGGTTCCCGCCTGGTCCTGGTCCAAGCGGGCCGTGGTGTTGCTGTTTTCCATCGCCATGGCCATGACGGTCTTCTTCGCCGCCAATCCCGGCGTGGCCTTCGAGGACGATTTCGCCAACCTCCGCGGGGGCAAAGGACGCTTCGAGTGGCTGTCCGGGAAGATCAAGGAGCTCACCAAGGATCCCGAAGCCGAAGCCAAGAAGCAACAGCGGATCAGCTACGGTCGGGCGGTCGGCAAGGGCAAGAACACCACCCCGTCCGTGGTGCTGGGCGCTTCCGAGGAGCAGATGCGCGAGATCCACGACACTCTGGGGGCCAGGTTCGGGAATCCCACCGACTCCATGCTCAAGAGCTTCGTCACCATCCAGTCGTTCGTCCCCAGGCCTGAGGTCCAGGCCGAGCGCAAGGAAATCCTGGAGCGGATCAAGGTCATCCTGGACACCGAGAAGTTCACCGCGTTGAACTCCGACCAGAAGGCCAAGCTCAGGCTTCTGCGGACGTTCGCCGATTGCGACACCTTCGGCTTCGACTCGCTTCCCACCTATGCGCGGCGCTTCATGACGGAAACCGACGGCAGCCACGGGAAGTTCGGCTTCATCTACGCCGAGATGGAGGAGAGCAACGCGGTGGAATCCCGCAAGTTCCAATTGCGCAACGGGGAATTCAAGACCTCCACGGGAATCGCTCCCGTGGCATCTTCGGGCTTCATCTACGCCGATGTGGTCCAGATGGTGAAGAACGACGTGAACCGCCTGGCCATCGCGGTGTTCCTCTTCCTTTCCGTGATCGTGTTCCTGGATACGCGCTCGTGGCGGGGCGTGGTGGTGAACATGGGCTACGTCAGCCTGATCGCGGTCTGGACCGTGGGTGCGATGGGATGGTTCGGCCTCAAGCTGGGGATGTTCAACATCGTGGTGATTCCCGCGCTCCTTTCCAACACCGTGGACGCCACCATCCACCTGTACCATCGGCGCATGGAACTGGGGGCGGGCAAGATCTCCGAGATCTACAACACCTCGGGCTCCTCGGTGCTGGCGGGGACGCTCACCAACGCGTTCGGATTCCTGGCCTTGATCGTGGTGGCCCACCAGGGGTTGAACACCATCGGGATGCTCGCCTGCCTGGGTTACGTGGCGGGTATCCTCATCATGTTCATGGCCATGCCCTTCCTCCTGGAAACCATCTGTCCCAAGCAGCCCCAGCTGGGCCACGGGGAAGACTGATCCTGCAGCGAACCTCGGGTCGGAAACCCCACCCGAGGTTCCGGAGACCAGACGAGAGAAAACCAGGAAGGAAGGACTTGATCCACCCCCCTCCATCCGGCGAATCGGATCCTCGAGGGACCTTCCTTGCATCCTGAAATGAACTTGGTCACCACCATCGCCGCAGCCTTGGGGCTGGCGCTGCTCTGTGGATTCCTGGCCACCAAGCTGCGCTTGCCTCCCCTGGTCGGGTACCTGATCGCGGGCATCGTCCTTGGCCCCAACACCCCCGGATACATCGTCGACGTCGGACTCACCCAGCAGCTGGCCGAGATCGGCGTGATGCTGCTCATGTTCGGGGTGGGGTTGCACTTCTCGCTGGAAGACCTGCTCCAGGTCCGGAAGATCGCCGTGCCGGGAGCGTTCATCCAGATGGCCTTTTCCGCCCTCACGGGGTGGACTCTCGCCCACCTGTGGGGGTGGAGCGCCCCCGCGGGGCTCGTGTTCGGCTTGTCGCTTTCCGTCGCCTCCACGGTGGTCCTGATCCGGACGCTGGAATCGCGCGGGATCCTCGAGACCGTCAACGGCAGGATCGTGGTCGGATGGCTCGTGGTCGAGGATCTCGCCATGGTCGTGGTGCTGGTCCTGCTCCCCCCGGCGGTCGGGTACCTGGGAGGCAGCGGGGACTTCTCGGTCGCCGGCGTGGTTCCCACCATCGCATTGGCCGTCGCCTTCATCAGCTTGATGCTGATCCTGGGCAAGCGCTTGTTGCCGTGGATCCTGTGGCAGGCATCGAAGACTGGATCGCGGGAGATCTTCACCCTGTGCGTGGTGGCCATCGCCCTGGGAATCGCCTTCGGTGCCTCGAAGGTGTTCGGGGTTTCCTTCGCCTTGGGAGCCTTCTTCGCGGGGATGGTGCTTCGCGGTTCCGACCTCAGCCACCGTGCGGCGGAAGAATCCCTGCCTTTGCGGGACGCGTTTTCCGTGCTGTTCTTCGTGTCGGTGGGGATGCTGTTCGATCCACGGGTGGTGCTGGACCATCCCTGGCAGCTTCTGGCGATCTTCGCATTGATCATGCTGTTCAACGCATCGGTCACGGCGGGATTGATCCTCCTGTTCCGCTATCCCCTGACGACCGCGCTCACCGCCGCCGCGGGAACGGCCCAGATCGGCGAATTTTCCTTCGTGCTGATGGGAGTCGGAATCTCCCTGGGCATCGTTGGGCCCTACGAGCAGAGCCTGGTGCTGGGGGCGGCGATCTTCACGATCGCGTTCAATCCGCTGGTGTTCGCCTCGACGGGCCCCCTCGTCCGCCTGATCCGCAAGAGGTCCCGCCTGGCGAGGCTCCTGGAGCGTCCCGCCGATCCCCTCGCCATGCTGCCCAATTCGACCGATCGCAAGTATCTGTCGGGCCAGGTGGTGCTGGTCGGGTATCGAGGCGTGGGCGAGCGCATCCACGCCCAGCTCAAGGAGAAGAACATCCGGTGCGTTGTGGTGGATCCCAACCGCGAGCTCGTCGAGGACCTGCGCCGCAACGGCAATCCCGCGGTTTCCGGGGATCCCGCCGACCCCATGGTCCTGGTCCAGGCCCACATCGCGCGCGCGGGCATGCTCCTGGTGGCCTCCTCCGATCCGGTGGACCTGCGCCAGATGATCCAGATCGCCCGGACGTTGAATCCCGGCATCGAGATCGCGCTGCGCAGCGAGAACCGGGAGGAAGCCCGGTTCCTCGCTTCGGAAAAGGCGGGTCGGATCTTCGAGGCGGAGCAGGAATTGTCCAGTTCCATGGTGTCGCACGTGCTGGAGAGGTACGGCAGCCATCCCGACTAGTCCTTGACGGGACCGACCGTGTCCGCCTTCCACGCTCCCGCGACTCCGGTCGGGGGCTTCCGGAAGGTCAACCGGGCTTCCGACGTTCGTCGAATTCCTTCCGGATCATCGCGCGCAGATCCGAGAGCCCGATCGGCTTGGCGAGGAATCCGTCCATGCCGGCTTCCATGCAACGATCGAATTCCGTTTCCATCGTGCTGGCGGTGAGTGCCCAGATCCTTCCGAGGAAGCCGCGTCCGCGCAGTTCACGCGCGGCTCCCAATCCGTCCATCCGCGGCATGTGGACGTCCATCAGCACAAGGTCCGGCCGGGCATCCAGGGCCGAGGCCACCGCTTCGACTCCGTCTGTCGCCAATTGGACCTGGCAGCCCAGCCGATGGAGGAATCCCGCGATCACCCTCTGGTTCACCGCATTGTCCTCGGCAACCAGCACCCGCAGACCCGCGCAGGGTGCCGCTTCTTCGGCGGCGTCGTTCGCTGGAGCGTCCGGAGCCATCCGTGAGTGTTCCGGAAGTGGGATTTCCAGGAGGAATCTGCTTCCCTCCCCGGGGACCGACTCGAGCAGGGTCAGTTCTCCTCCCATGAGCCTGGCGAGGCTGCGCGAGATGGGCAGACCCAGTCCGGTCCCTCCGAATCTGCGGGTGGTGGATTCGTCCGCCTGCACGAATTCCTGCCAGATCCGCTCCTGCGATTGCGGGGGGATCCCGGTCCCGGTGTCGTCGATCTCGAACACCAGCCGTTGGACATCGCCGCCTTCGATCCTGCCGCGGATGGCCACGCTTCCTTCGGAGGTGAACTTGATGGCGTTGGAGACCAGGTTTGACAGGATTTGTCTGGTGCGCAGGGGGTCTCCGACCACGGTCGCTTCGGCTGGCGATTCCCACCGGGCGACGAGCTCCAGCCCCTTGGCCGTCGCCGCAGGCCCGAAGAGCCCCGCGACCTGTCCGACCACGTCGGACGGATGGAACGGGACGAATTCGATCAGGATGCGTTCCGCTTCGATCTTGGAAAGGTCCAGGATGTCTCCCACCAGGTCGCGGAGGCTGGACGCGCTGGCTTTCAGGTCGTCCACCAGCCCCCTCTCCGCGGGAGGGAGATTCTCCGAGGCGAGGAGTTCCGCGATCCCCAGGATTCCGTTGAGCGGGGTGCGGATCTCGTGGCTCATGTTGGCGAGGAACCGGCTCTTGGCCTGGCTCGCCTCCTTGGCCTTCTCGGCCAGCTCCCTCTGTTCCCGGAGCATCTGCGACAGGCGATCGACCATCGAATCCATGGCTTGCCCCAGGCGGCTCATCTCATCGATGCCTTCCAAGCCCACGCGGACGGTCAGATCGCCCACTTGCACCGCGGATGCCGCGTTCGTGAGTGCATCCAGGGGGCGGGCGAGGTCGCGCGCCTTGAGGACGATCCTCCATGTGGTGACCGCCGCGCCTGCCAGGGTGAAGAGGAAAAGGATCGCTCCCGCCTGGCGCGCCCGATCGGCGTAGATCAACTGCGGGGCACTCTGGACCAGTCGGGATCCCGGCCGGGAGGGGAGGTCGATCCATGCGACCAGTCGAGGGTACAGGGATCCAGGGTCCGCAACGCGGGCGATCCCGCTGGGAAGGCCCCACTGGGCAGGGGAAATGTTCCACGGATGCGCGTCGGTGGATAGGACCCGCCAGGATACCCGGTCCACCGAACCACCGGAATCCGTCGCGGATGGGGCTTTCCGGTCGATGGATGCGGCTCGATCGATGACCTGATGGAAGAACTCCTCGCCGGCGATTCTCTGGAAGGTCGCGCCCAGGACCATGCATGCCGTGAGCAGCACCACAAGATGCAGGCCCAGGATGGTGGGGAGCAGGGATGCAAGGAGCGTGGAACGAAGGTCCGCGGCCAGATGACGCTCCGCCATCCGCTGGCGGATCACCACCAGCACCACCAAAAACAGGGAGACCAGGAGCAGGTCCCAGGCGAAACCGATCCCACCCACCAGGAGGATCCAGGCGAACGCCATGCTCGGGATGGTCACCCACGCCAGGGGAACCAGGGACTCCCGCAGGGCGAGCCAGCGGGAGGGTGGGGTCGGGGGTGTTCCTTTCGGACGGATCAGCCGCAGGGTGGCCCAGAGCATCGCCATCGCGAAAAAGAGGTTGGTGGCGTGCAGAGGGTGGCGATCCCATCCCCTGTCGCGCCAGAAATCGAACTCCATCACGACGTTTCCGGTCAGGAGACTCAAGAAGCCCGCCGAAGCCATCCAGTAGACCGGCTTCAATTCCTGGCGGGAGGGGCCTCGGACCACCAGGTCGATCGCCATTTGCAGGATGACGAATTCCACCACCATGTACAGGAGGCTGATCGCGATCTGTCCCGGAGTGTGCTGTTCCCATTTGCCGAGGTTGGGGGCCAGGACCAGGTGCCAGAAGATCGCGCCGGAGGCAGTGGCCGCGATCGCCTGGTCCAGGAACAGGATGCGCTTGGCCTTTGCGAAGGGATGGGCCGTGGGAAGTTTCGCCATGCCCACCACCGAGCAGAACGCCGACAGCATGAAAAACGCGTCCGCCGGCGGGTAGCGGACGCTGAACGAACCTTGCAGGAGGTCCAGCAGATGGACGGCGATTCCCATCGACCAGAAGCCGAGACCGATGGACAGGATGCGGAACCCTCGCGATTCCGTCGGGGGGACCGTGTCGCAGGCGCGCCACAGGAGCACGGCGGCGACCATGCCTAGTAGGGCTGTGATCGTTCGCAAGGCGAATTCCAGGGCGAGCCCGTCCAGTGTGGACAGGGCTGTTGCGCCCAGGATCGCGAGTGCTCCGAGGTGCCAGACCAGGGGGGAGGTGGCGGAAAACATGACTTAGATCACAGTGTAGCACTGTGAGCACGGGATCCGTACCACCCAAGAAAAAACCTCCGATCCATCCCGGATCGGAGGTCTGCCGATGTTGCGACGAATCCCTCCCCGGGGGGGGGATAGGGTCAGATGGAAGGCGGAACCTGTGCGCTCACCATCTGGTTGTCGGTCTTGCGGACCACGAGCATCAGGGCCTGCTTGCTGGAGGGGGCGGTGAAGGAGCAGCCTTCGATGGGGCCGGAGGATGCCAAGGCTCCGCTGGCAAGCTCCTTGCCTGCCAAGGTGCGGAGCGAATAGGCGTAGGCGCCCTCGGGCAGTCCCTTCACTTCCAGCATCGATCCCGAGCGGATCACCCGGACCTTCGCGGTGTGCAGGTACCTCGGGTCTTCCAGGCGGGAACTCCCTCCTTTGGACACGTCCAGGGAGAGCTTCATGAAGTCGATGATGAACGAGCCATCGCTTTCCTGCTGGATCGCGGTTCCTCCTTGGGACACGGTCACGGCATCGCCGAAGGTGGCGGCGGCAAGTTTCACGCGCAACTTGACGACCTTGGGCATCTTGGGGTGCGGCGATGTCCAAGTCAGCTTCCAGGGCCCCGAGCCACTGGCGGTGACGGCGTCCATCGTGAAGTGCGCGCGGTAGTAGGCGCCGACCGTGGCGTAGGGGGCGACCCAGACCTTCGCCGACGACGCGGCGTCCAGCATCTTCTGGTTGTCTTCGACGGTGAGGCTGTACTGGTCGGGATTGGGCCCCACGTCGTGGACGATGGTGAGGCCCCAGCTGTTGTTGTTCTTCGCCGTGTTGATCAGGTTCGTTCCGGGACCGGGCGCTCCGGAGTTGATGATCAGGCCCTGGATGTTCATCCAATCGGAGGGTTGGTTAGCCCAGGAATAGGTGGCCTGGGCGCATCCGCGACCCATGAAGCTTTCCGCCGACACCGAGGAGGTTCCGGTCACGGTGCAATTGGGGTAGGCGAAGGTGACCGCGTCCACCGAAGGATCCATGCCGCGCAGGGTGCTTGCCATGGTCGAGACGTTCGATCCGTTGGGCGACCCGTGGTCCGAGGTGTGATTGCCCAGTTCGTGCCCGTTCTGGGCGACCTTGGTCCAGTCCGACTTCTTGGAGGGGAAGCTGTACATGTTCGTGATGAAGAACGTGGCCTTGAATCCCAATGCGTCCAATTTCGGGATCAGGTTGGGCAGCTGGGTGTTGCGGGCATCGTCGTAGGTGAAGCTGAAGGCGCCGGTGTGACCATTCCAGGGCACCGTCGTCACGGGGCCTGCCATCGCGAAAGTGGCGCAGGCCAGTGGGATCAGGCAGCCGGCCTGGAAACGGATGCGTGCGTACATGGAATGCTCCTGTGTGGTTCCGACCTGAAGGAAGACACGAAAAACGCCACGACTTGGTTGGCGTCGAATGAGGGTGGACCGTGATCCGGGTGAAGGATGTAGCCTGGACGGATCGATTCCGCCAGTCAAGATGCAAGTCTACTGCGAAAATCGCGACACGATGGGTCGTTTGCTCGTTGTAAAAGTTGTAACGCGCAGGAACGGATGGGTCATCGCAGATCGTTCGGCGTGATTCCATGCAGACGGATGTCGTCCAGGTAGATTTCGTTCCCGCCCTGGGTGATGAAGCTGAGGTCGGTGACGGAGTCGCGGACCGCTTCCCATCCCACGTTGGAGGTGGTTCCATCCGGAGGATCCAGGTCCTGGGGCCGGACGCAATACCGGTTCCAGCCGGTGTCCAAAGCCATGGACGTCCAGGCCTTGGGGCCGGAGTTGCCGGTCAGGTGCTCGAAGGCGACCCAGACTTTTCCGTTGCCACGAGCCCAGAAAACCACGGAATCCAATCCCCGCAGGCTCCTGGGACCGTTCATCGGTGTCGCCACCACGCCGTATTCCGGCAGGGGGGCGGTGTAGGTGAAGTACATCGCCTGTCCGGATCGTCCTCGACCGGCGCCGACGTTCACGGGATTGGTGTAGGTGTAGCCGATCACCGTTCCGGCTCTCCAGCTGGTCGGGATGGGAAGTCGCGTGGTGGTGTTGGCGTCCTCGAAGTCGTCCACCAGGACGGAGGTGAGCTTCTGCTGCAGGCTGGGCGAGATTCCTTTCCAGGTGGACAGGGAGTCGGATCTGGGAGCTCGATGCCCCATGCCCCCGCGCAGGAGAATCCGCGACTTGGAAAAACGAAGTTCCCGCTCGATGCGCACCCGTACGCTGCCCATCTTGGCCTTGGAATCCCAGTAGTGGATCTCGAAGGGAATCGGTTCGCCGCTCTCGCGGGTGAAGGCGATGCCCTGCCCGTTGGAATCGGCCAGGGAGAAATCGAAGGTCCTGGGGTTCAGTCCGACCGTGGCCACGGTGAGCCCCGTGTCGAAGACCAGGTTGGTGTACAGGAGCGAGTCGACGGAAAGCGACCTGGCGGTCACGGAATTCTCCGTTTCCATCGAGTTGCCCGCCGAACGATCGAATGCGCAGCCTTCGATCAGGATGGTGGCAAGAGCCAGTACGTGTGCACAGCGTCGGAGGTTCATTTCTCCTCCCGTGCCACGGCCGGTGCCAGTGGATGGAAAGCCATCGAAAGCTGCATGACGCGGTCGGGACGCTGGGAATCCTCCACCCGCTTCTGGATCTGGCGTCGGCATTCGCGGAGCATCACGCGGATGTCCTGGAAGGCATCCTCGTCGACGGCCAAGGCGAGGGTGGAAACATCGCGCTGTTCACGATCGAACCGATCGAGGGAGTCCTTGGCCAGGTCCAGCACCTGCTTCTGATAGGACTTGACCGCAGCGGCGTGGGACTCGCCTCCTGCCGTCAGGTGGGCGTCGGTCAGGGTGAGGCGACCGGACGAGACCTTCTTGACCAGACCCAGTTGGTGGAGTTGCTCCAGTGCCTTGCGGATTTCCGCAGCGGGGACCTTGGGGCGGAAGCGATCGCCCATGACTTCGGGGTTGGCGCGGCCATCGAGGACTTCGATGAGGCATCGAGTGGCCACCACCCACCAGTCGCGCAGGAAGGAAAGCTCCTCCACCTCCAGGATCTTCCTCTGCACGTCGCGCAGCGCCAATGCCTTTTCCAGGATCAGTTGCTTTTCCTTCTTGGCCTTGGTCCGCGCGTAGGCGAGAAGGATCTGGAAGTATTCCGCGGCCCGGCCGGACAATTCCACGTATTCCAGGACTTGCGGGACGCAGCGAGCGGGCAGATGGAGGTCCTTCTGCAGGACGCGGAAAAGATTGCTGGCGTCCATCCCCACGTGTTGCGCCATCACCCGATATGAAAAAAGCGGAAATTCCGCCTTTTTGCTTTCGTAGAAGTCCTTCAGGAACTCCCGGTAATCCAGGTAATCGAAGACCGGAACCATGCCCACATTCTACCCTGTTTGGCTCCATGAAAGGTCCCGCTCCCCTTCGGAGGGTGTTGTTGAATGGACAACACCATTGAGTAGAGTATCACTTTCGCGCGGAGGAAATCAAGCGTTTTCCATCCATCGCGGGAAATGGTCGCCCCCTGCGCGTCGAAAACGCACAGGGGGCGTTTTCTCAGTACTGGAAGAGAAGCTCGCGGTACTTGGGCAGCGGCCAGAGGTCGTCCGAAACCAGGGTTTCCAGTTCGTCGGCCACTTCGCGGACCTTCTCCTGGGCGGGGATCACGGATTCCTTGAACGCCTTGGCTTCGGCTTCGAGCGATCCGGCGTGATGGGCGCTGTGCTGGGCCTTCTCCAGGGCGTGGATGGCGTCCACGAGGGAGTCGACCAGGGACACGATCTTGTCGGACACCTGCTTCATGCCCTTGGAGACCGCGGCGGCCACGGAAACCTCGCCGATGTATGTGGCGGCGGCCGGCAGGATCATGGTCTTGGCCATCTCGAGGGTGATGTTGGCCTCGATGTTCTGGACCTTGACGTAGCGCTCCCAGTTGATCTCGGCGCGGGCCTCGAGCTCGCGCTCGGAGAGGACGCCGTGCTTGGAGAACAGCTTCTTGGCCTTGTCGGTGGTGAGGGCCGGCAGTGCGTCGACGGTGCTCTTGTTGTTGGGCAGTCCGCGCTTGGCGGCCTCGGCGTGCCATTCCTCGGAGTAGCCGTTGCCCGAGAACAGGACCTGCTTGTGATCCTTGATGATCGAGGCGATGATCTTGGAGAGGCCGGCCATGTCGTTGGGCTTGAGCTTCTCGAGCTCGTCGGCCAACTGCTCCATGGAGTCGGCGACGAGCGTGTTGAGGACGGTCTGGGGCCAATAGATCGGGGCCGAGGAACCGACGGCGCGGAACTCGAACTTGTTGCCGGTGAAGGCGAACGGCGATGTGCGGTTGCGGTCGGTGGCGTCCATGGGGAGCACGGGCAGGGAGGAAACGCCCAGCTCGATCTTGCCGCCCTTCTTGGACGACGATGCGGCTCCGCCTTCCAGCTGCTTGACGATGTCTTCCAACTGCTCGCCCAGGAAGATCGACACGATGGCCGGAGGAGCTTCGTTGGCGCCCAGACGGTGGTCGTTGCCGGCGTCCGCGACCGAGGCGCGCAGGAGGTCGGCGTGGACGTGGACACCGCGGATGATGGCCGCCAGGACGGCCAGGAACTGGGCGTTGGCGTGCGGATCGTGGCCAGGCTCGAGGAGATTCTCGCCGTCGTCGGTGCCCATGGACCAGTTGTTGTGCTTGCCCGAGCCGTTCACGCCCTTGAAGGGCTTCTCGTGCATGAGGAGCATGAGGCCGTGCTGGGGAGCCAGACGCTTCATCACGCTCATGACCAGCATGTTGTGGTCGGAGCCGACGGAGGTCGCCTCGTAGACCGGGGCCATTTCGAACTGGGCGGGTGCAACCTCGTTGTGGCGGGTCTTGGAAGGGATGCCCAGGCGCCAGAGTTCGCGGTCGAGGTCCATCATGTAGGCGAGGATGCGCTCGCGGATGGCGCCGAAGTACTGGTCTTCCAGTTCCTGGCCCTTGGGCGAGGGAGCGCCGAAGAGCGAGCGTCCGGCCAGGACGAGGTCGGGACGCTGTTCGGCGAGCTTGCGGTCGACCAGGAAATACTCCTGCTCGGGTCCGATGTTGGTGAACACGCGACTGGATGTGGTGTTGCCGAACCAGCGCAGCACGCGCAGGGCCTGCTTGCCAAGTGCTTCCTGCGAGCGCAGGAGCGGGATCTTGTGGTCCAGAGCCTCGCCCGTGTAGGACACGAACGCGGTGGGGATGGTGAGGGTCACGCCGTTGGGCTCGACCTGCAGGAAGATGGGGCTGGTGACGTCCCAGGCGGTGTAGCCGCGGGCCTCGAAGGTGGCGCGGATGCCGCCCGAGGGGAACGAACTGGCATCGGGTTCGCCCTGGAGCAGGACCTTGCCCGAAAACTCGGCGACGGTCTGGGCTTCGCCGGCGGGATTGAGGAAGGAGTCGTGCTTCTCGGCGGTGGAGCCGGTCATGGGCACGAACCAGTGGGTGTAGTGCGTGGCGCCCTTCGACATGGCCCATTCCTTCACGCCCTGGGCAACCGCGTCGGCGATGGCGGGATCGAAAGGCTCGAGGCCGGTGATGGTGCGACGCAGCTTCTTGAAGACGGGCTTCGAGAGAAACTGCCGTTGCGCCTCTTCGCCGAACACGTACTGTCCGTAGATGTCCCCACCGGCGTGTTCGAGATAATTCTCGACGCTGGCGACCTTGAGATCGGAGATCGCCTCGATAGCGTGCTTGCGAGCGGTCATTTTGATTCCTCTTCTGGGCGTTTGAATGGTGTGTGCGACGGGTCTGCTGGAATCGGTGGGAGCGATTTGGCCGATCGACTCCCCATCCAGCGAGGCCTTTGAGACAAAGTTACAGGGTAGGATAAAGATCTCCAAAAGGTCTCGGCGAAAAAACAAGACAAAGGGAAGATTGGTGCGCAAATGAGAACATCTCTTCTCAAATTCTTGGTGCGGTTTCCAGGTGGCTCCTCGTGTGTGCGCGGGTCCATCTTGGATGGACCTCCCGCTCGCGCCTGAATTTTGGCACGGCTCTTCCAATTGGGGTTTCCTCGACCGGAGCAATCCCGCCAAACCGGTCTTTTCAGGAGAACCACAATGACCCGCACCACCCTTCCCTGCGACAGCATCCTGCTCACCGAGGTCCAGATCTGGCCGGTCCGCAATCCGCAAGCCTCGCGGATCAAGGCCATGGCGAGCATCACCCTCAACGGAGCGCTGCGACTCAACGGCTGCAAGATCATCGAGGGGTCCAAGGGCTTGTTCCTGGCCTACCCCAGCGAAAAGAAGCCGGGGACCGACCAGTACGTGCCGTTCTTCCATACCACCGATCGGGAGGTCAGCGACCGGATCCAGACCCAGGTCCTCGAGGAGTACAAGGTTCGGCTCGCCGTGTGACACCATCCTTCGGGACAAGGCGCCGCCGTTCCTCCGGCGGTGTCCTTTGCCCGATTTCCCGTCTCCCCAGAATCATCCGCTTGGACGCACACAAGGAGCTCCCCAGCCATGAAACCCCTGCAGATCCTCGACATTTCCATGGAAACGATTCCCGGGCATCCGGCGATCGCCAGCGTGGTCCTCACCGGAGGGCTGGTCCTCTCGCAGATCCGGGTCTGGCCCGCCCGTCATGGGCCGTTGGTCCAATTTCCGCTGGGTACCGGCACCCGCTCGCAACTGGAGCTCACTCCGGTGCTGCGCAGCCTTCTGGTCAAGGCTCTGGTCGCCGTCTGGCGTCGCCGGCAATCCGATCGAGCGAGGGTGGCGGCATGATCGCCCACCTCAACAGCGCCACCCTGGTGGGGCTTTCGTCCATTCCCGTCAGGATCGAATGCGAGGCGGGCCCGGGCTTGCCGGCTTTCTCCATCGTGGGACTTCCCGACGGCGCCGTGCGGGAAAGCCGCGACCGGATCCTGTCTGCTCTCCGGCATACCGGACACCGGCTTCCGCCCAGGCGGATCACCGCCAATCTCGCCCCCAGCGATCTGCGCAAGGCCGGGACGGGTTTCGATCTGCCCTTGGCCCTGGCCGTGCTGTCCGCCTGCGAACAGATCTTCCCCCGCCAAGGGGAAATCGACCGGGTGTTCGTCGGGGAGCTGGGGTTGGACGGAGGGATCCGGCCCGTCCGCGGCGCCCTGGCCCTGGCGATGGGGTTGGCCGAGGCGGGCATCCATCGCATCGCCGTGCCGTCGGGGAATCTCCGCGAAGTGATGGTGGTTCCCGGACTGGACATCGTGGGTCTGACCGACTTCGAGGAGGCTGTCCGCCTCCTTGAGGACGGAATCTGTCCAGATCCTGTCGCTCCTCCCGCGAGCCCCGGGGTCGACCGCGGCATTCCCGACATGGCCGACGTGGTGGGACAGGAGGCAGCGAAGCGCGCCCTGGTGGTCGCCGCCGCCGGTGGGCACAATCTGCTCATGGAGGGCCCTCCGGGATCCGGCAAGACCTTGCTCGCCCGCAGGTTGCCGGGGATCCTGCCGCCGTTGGGCGATTGGGAACGTCTGGAGGTCTCCCGGATCCATTCGGTGGCCGGTCTCCTGGATCCGGGATCGGCGCTGATTCCCGATCGTCCCTTCCGTGCCCCGCACCATTCCGCCTCCATGGCGGCCCTGGTGGGCGGTGGTCCTTACGCCCGGCCGGGAGAGGTGAGTCTCGCCCACAACGGCATCCTGTTCTTGGACGAGCTCGCGGAGTTTCCCAGGCATGTCCTGGAATCCCTGCGTCAACCGCTGGAAGACGGCGAGATCCTGGTGTGCAGGGCCCAGATCGCCGTCCGGTTTCCCTGCCGCTGCCAGGTCGTGGCCGCCACCAACCCCTGTCCCTGCGGCCATCACGGAGACCGCCTCCGCCCCTGCATCTGCACGCCGCTCTCCCGCGAGCGGTACCGCTCCAGGCTTTCCGGGCCGCTCCTGGATCGCATGGACATCCATCTGGAAGTACAGGCGGTGGCTCCCGAGGACCTGACTCGTCGATCGGGAGGAATGGACTCGGCCGCCATGCGGGGGATGGTCCTGGACGCCACCCGCCACAGGCAGGCCAGGGGAGGCTTGTTGCCAAATTCCGTTCTGGGCGGGAAGTCGCTCGCGGAGGCCTGCGACCTGCGCGAGGAAGGGTCGAAGTTCCTAGGCCAGGCCTTGGGTAGATTGGGGTTGTCGGCACGTTCCCACGACCGCATCCTGCGCGTCGCCCGCACCATCGCCGATCTGGAGGGAATGCCCCGGGTGGAGCTGTCGCATCTGGCCGAAGCGGTCGCCTACCGGTTGCCGGACCGGTCGGCGGCGGTGCGCTGATCCTTGGAGGAAAAACAAAAAAGCCTCCGGGTCCGTGGACCCGGAGGCTTTCCGCATTCTTGCGAGGAGGATCAGGCCGAGGTGGCTTCCTTGTTCTCTTCGGGGGCATCGTCCTCGTCGAAACGGGGCTTGGCCTTGGGCAGCTGGCGACGGCCGAAGCTGCGAGGAGCCTCGGCGACCGGCTGGGCGAAGCTGGTCGCGGCCAGGGCGTCGGTGGCAGGAGCTTCGGCTTCGGTCTGGGCCGCGCTGGAAACGGGAGTCAGAGGCCGACGGCCGGAGGTGACCGGAGCGGTGGCGGGAGCTTCGGAGGAGGTTTCCGCGGCGGGAGCCTCGGCCTGGCGCTCGGGGCGGGGTCCGCGATCGTTGCGGTCGCCGCGATTTTCACGGTTTCCTTCGGGGCGGGGTCCGCGATCGTTGCGGTCGCCGCGATTTTCGCGATTTCCTTCGGGGCGGGGTCCGCGATCGTTGCGGTCGCCGCGATTTTCACGGTTTCCTTCGGGGCGGGGTCCGCGATCGTTGCGGTCGCCGCGATTTTCACGGTTTCCTTCGGGGCGGGGTCCGCGATCGCCTTCGGAGCGATTGACGGAGCGAAGCCGATCCTTGAATTCGTTGGGGAGCTGGTTCTTGTGCCGAACCACGGGATTGCGGATTTCGCGGAAGAGTTCCTGGACTTTCAGGAATACGAACACGACGAGTCCGAGAGTGACGACCTGGAGGGCCAGAGAGAAGTAAACCATGGATGTGTACCCTTTATGGGATTTCTTTGTTGACGCTCATTTCCCAGAGCGGGACGCCGAGCGAACAAGGGCGAGGTATGCATCCAGGCGATCCGAATCGGACGCGTTTCCGTCCCTGGGCGGAGCGTGGAAAACCACGGTGTCGCCGGAGGGAGAGTTCTTGCGAGAGATCCAACCTTCGCGCCCCAGATCCTCCAGGGCGGTTTCGACATCGACCAAGCTTCGCCCAAGGCTTCGCGCAAGTCGTTCCACACTCACATGGAGACCCGGATTGCGAAGGCAGAAGGCGAACGTGTCCACATGCACCGAGCTGCGAACCAGAATCGGGAGCAGGCTTTCGGGAGTGTTGGTCACGTGTTTTCACTGTTCGATGGAGAATAGAGTCGGTCTGCTTGACGCGACAACACAACCATACGCCAGGAAGCCAGAGCGGTCAGGATTGAAAAGGTCGCGAATGAAACAGACAGGACGATGGCCTGTAGCCATACCATGATCCAATGGTACATCGCTACGCGAGTTCTTGCAATGACTCCTCCGACAGGGATCAAGGGGAAACTTTGTTTAGTGAACCTTTTTTCAATAAACAATTGCGCACCTGCCCATCTGGATCCTATGTTGATAGATGTGGATACGCAGCAAAGACCCATGACCCATCGTCAACGCCAAGTCCTCGAATTCATCCGTGAACGGGTCCGTGACACCCACTGCCCCCCCACGGTCAGGGAGATCTGCGAGAATTTCGACATCCGTAGTACCAACGGTGTGCGGGTGATCTTGGAAGCCCTCGAAAAGAAAGGGCATCTCAAACGTTCGCCTCGGCTTTCCCGTGGATTGACCGTGGTGGAGTCGGAGACCGTTGCGCAATCGGGAGCCCCGGCTTCCGGTGCCTCTCTGGAATCCAATGACGAGGAGGAATTCCTCAGGGTCCCGCTTCTGGGGCGTGTCGCTGCCGGCCAGCCCATCCTGGCGGTGGAGTCGGCGGAAGAAACCTTTTCCATCCCGCGCAATCTCCTGGCATCCAAGAACGCTTTCGCCTTGCGCGTTCAGGGCGAATCCATGCGAGAAATCGGAATCATGGACGGCGACATCGTTTTCGCGCAACCTCAATCCACGGCACTAACGGGAGAAACCGTGGTTGCCCTGGTTGGGGACGAGGCCACGGTGAAGGATTACTATCCGGAGCGCCATCGCATTCGTCTCCAGCCCCGCAATGCCACCATGGAGCCCATCTGGATCAGTTCGCGAAGTCCCGACTTCCGCATCCTGGGCAAGGTGGTGGGCGTGTTCCGCACCATGCGTTGAGGCCGGCGAGCCGGCTTGTGGACGGCGCTTCGAGCGGATTCGTGGAGCGGGATCGATCGTCGATTCCGAACCTCGATCGCGAAGTCGCCATAGCGCAGCCGGTGATTGCGAATCCAGGATCGGGCGGAGAAGACGATCCCAAATTCCGGGCATAGAAGAGGTCAACTCTTCGCCAAGTTGAAGGATAGCTACAATCGCGGTCAAGGAGGGGCAAATCCCGGTTCAGATTCTATCTTGGGGCCTCCATGATGAAAGCAGGGCGATAAATGGGCGAAGCAGCCAAGGCAGCACCCCAGACGAATTCCACTCCGCCGACCATGCAACCTCCGGTCGCGGCGCTCCATCAGGACGCGGGTCTCAACCAGAGCATCGTCACCACATCGATCGACGCCGTGATCGGTTGGGGACGCAAGAATTCCCTCTGGCCCTTCACATTCGGTACCGCCTGCTGCGCCATCGAGTTCATGGCATTGGCGGCTTCGAAATACGATCTGGCTCGGTTCGGGTCCGAGTTCATGAGGTTTTCGCCACGGCAATCCGATCTTCTGATCGTGGCCGGTACCATCACCTACAAGCAGGCTCCCATCCTCCGACGGATCTGGGAACAGATGATGGAGCCTCGCTGGGTGATCTCCGTCGGGGCCTGCGCCAGCACGGGCGGGTTCTACGACTGCTACTGCACGCTTCCGGGAATCGACGAGATCGTCCCGGTGGATGTCTACATCGCCGGTTGCCCACCGCGTCCGGAAGCCTACATAGAGGCGCTCCTGCAGCTGCAGGAAAAGATCCAGGATTCGTCCTACATGAAGGATCGCGCCGCCGCCCAACACCAGAGGATCCACGCCGGATGAGCCAGACCGCCAATACCGATCTGGGCCGGGAACTGGCCCCCGCCACTGCGCAGGAGCGCAAGGCTTTCCAGGACCACGCGTTCCAGGTCCTTTCCTCCAGGTTCCAGGGTACGTTGGACGCCGCCGACCGGTGGGGACTCACGGTGGTCCTCCCTTCCGAGCGGCTCCGCGAGGCCGTGGTGTTCCTGCGCGATTCCGACGATTTCCGTCTGGACCTGCTCCTGGACATCACCGCCGTCGACTACCTGGGATATCCCGGCCACGACGAGGCGCGATTCGCGGTCGTCTACAACCTCCGCAGCCAGCGCGCCGCCGGGCGTCGACTGCGCCTGAAGGTCCGCGTCGAGGAGGAAACCCCCAAGGTGCCTTCCATCCACGACCTGTACCGGATCGCCAACTGGCAGGAGCGCGAGACCTGGGACCAGTACGGGATCGTCTTCGAAGGCCATCCCGACCTGCGCCGCCTGCTCAACCACATCGAATTCCAGGGCCATCCCCTGCGCAAGGACTATCCGGCCCGCAAGCGCCAGTGGCTGTCCTCCAACGATCCGCTGGTGGCCCCCATGGTGGCGCGCCTGAAGTCCAACGGATTCACCGTGCTGGAGAATCCCACCCCCAACGCGCCTTCGGTCGAGGAAACCGGCCTTCTGGGCAAGGTCTCGCGCGAACAGCGCAACAACGTGGAGAATCCGTCGTGAAGGTCCTCACTCCCCAGGGCGAGAAGATCGATCTCCTCACGGTCAACATCGGGCCGTCCCATCCCGCCACGCACGGCGCCTTGCGCGCGTTCGTCGCCCTCGACGGCGAGACCATCGCCAGCGCGGTGTCGGAGATCGGTTACCTGCACCGCGGCTTCGAGAAGATGGTGGAGCAGGGGACCTGGCAGCAGGTGCTGCCCTACACCGACCGGCTCAACTACTGCTCGGCCATCCTCAATAACGTCGGATTCTGTCACACCATCGAGCGGATGTTCGAGATCGACGTGCCGGATCGCACTCGGGAGCTGCGCGTCCTGCTCTCCGAGCTTTCCCGCATCATCGACCACTCGGTCTGCGTGGCTGCCGCGGCCTCCGACCTGGGTGCCCTCACCAATTACTTCTACCTGTTCAACCCGCGCGAAAAGGTCTACGCGATCTGGGAGAAACTGTCCGGCGCGCGCCTGACCAACACCTTCACCCGGATCGGCGGACTGTACCGCGACACCTACGACGGTTTCGAATCCGACGTGGCCGCGGTGCTGGTGGACGTGGAGACGGGGCTCGCGGACGCGTTCCGCCTCCTGGAGCACAACCGGATCTTCATCGAGCGGACCCGGGGTTGCTGCCCGATCTCCCCCGAGGATGCCATCGCCTGGGGATGGACCGGACCCTGCCTGCGCGCCACCGGCGTGGAGCGCGATCTCCGCAAGGACGAGCCCTACATGGGCTACGAGACCTACGACTTCCAGACCGTGGTGGGAACCACCGGCGACACCTTCGACCGGCTCATGGTGCGCATGTACGAGATCCAGGAGTCGATCTCCATCTGCCGACAGGTTCTGTCTCGCCTGCGCCCGGGACCGATCAACACCACCGATCCCAGGTTGATCCTGCCCGGACACGGGAAGACCTACCACGACATGGAGGCCCTGATCAACCACTTCAAGGTGGTCTTCGAGGGCGTGCGCGTCCCGGCCGGCGAGTTCTACGGGTCCATCGAGGCCGCCAACGGCGAGCTCGGGTTCTTCGTGGTGTCTGACGGTTCCGGCAAGCCTTGGAAGATCAAGGTCCGCCCCCCTTGCTTCACCCAGTTCGCCGCCTTCGCGAACCTGGTGGAAGGCAGCATGGTGGCCGACGCCATCGCCTGCCTTTCCAGCATCAACATCATCGCCGGCGAACTGGACCGCTGAGGAAGACCATGGGACACTGCCACGCCAAGGTTACGCAGCCAACAACGGACGAGGTCTTCTCGAAGCTGGAAGTTCCCTCCGTACTCGCGCGCGCCGAGGAGCTCGTGCGCCGCTATCCGGTACCGCGCTCGGCCCTCCTGCCGATGCTCTGGCTGGCCCAGGAGACCATCGGATGGCTCCCGCAGGAGGCCATCCGATGGGCGGCCGGAAAGTGCGACGTCAGTCCCGTCCACGCCTACGGCGTGAGCATGTTCTACACGATGTACAAGAAGGAACCCACGGGGCGGTTCTTCCTGCAGATTTGCCAGAACGTGTCCTGCCATGTGCTGGGCGCGGAGGACATCATCGCCCACGCGGAATCGACCCTGGGGATCTCCTCCAAGGGCGGAACCACCTCTGACGACCTGTTCACGCTGCTTCGCGTGGAATGCCTGGGTGCCTGCGGCAACGGTCCGGTGATGCAGGTCAACGACGACTTCGCCACCGACGTCGTGGCCGGTGCCCTCGCCATGCCCGCCGGGGTCCAGCTCACCAAGGAGCGCTTCGACCGGATCGTGGCCTGGTGCCGCGATCGCGCCGCGAAGCTTCCCCAGGAGCCTCTCCGCGACGTTTCGGGCGGCGCGTTCCGCACGGGTGGCCATCCCGGAGCCAAGGGCGCGACCACCTCGCCCCAGAGGCCCGACTACGCTCCGGCACCGCCGGTCCTCGCTCTTTCCGTCCAGAAGACGGAAGACGGCAAGGCGAAGGTCACTTGGCGCGCCGATGGCGCGGTCACCGCCCTCCACCTGGAAGCCCGCCGCGACGGAGGGGCCTTCGCTCCGGTGGCGACGCTTTCTGGCAAGGACAAGGAATGGGTGGGCGAGTTCGCCGCCGGGACGGAACTTCGGATGGTCTCCGAATCGCAGGGGCGCCGGGCCAAGCCCTCGAACATCGCGAAGATGGAGGCATGATGGCGACCCTCACCGTCACCCAGAACTTCGGCAAGGGCGCGAGCGACCTTTCGGTGTACCGCTCGCTGGGCGGCTACTCGTCGCTTGGGCCCCGCCTGTTCGACCTTTCCCAGTTCGAATTGATCGATCTGGTCACCCGCTCGGGCCTCCGCGGTCGCGGAGGAGCCGGATTCCCCACGGGGATGAAGTGGTCCTTCGTGCCACGCGGCTCCGGAAAGCCGGTCTACCTGGTGGTCAATGCCGACGAAGGCGAGCCGGGAACCTTCAAGGACCATGTCCTGATGCTGGAGGATCCCCATCGTCTGATCGAGGGCATGATCATCTGCGGATGGGCCTTGGGCGTGCGTTCGGCGTACATCTACGTCCGCGGCGAATTCCTTCCGGCCATCGAGACCCTCAACCGCGCCCTCAAGCAGGCCTACGACGCGGGATTGCTGGGCGAGAACATCCAGGGCACCGGCTACAGCCTGGACATCTACGTGCACCGCGGCGCCGGCGCCTACATCTGCGGCGAGGAAACCGCCCTGATCAACAGCCTGGAAGGCTACAAGGGACAGCCCCGCCTCAAGCCGCCGTTCCCCGCCGTTTCCGGGGCCTGGGCCTCGCCCACCTGCGTGAACAACGTGGAAACCCTCATGGCCTTGCCGTGGATCCTGGAAAACGGCCCGGCCGCCTACCAGGCCTTGGGCACTCCCAAGTCCGGTGGCACCAAGGTGTTTTCCGTTTCCGGCGACGTGAAGCGTCCCGGTGTCTACGAAGTTCCCATGGGGACGCCCCTGATGGAGCTCCTCGAGGGCAAGGACCTGTGCCAGGGAATCGTGGGCGAACTGAAGGGCGTGATTCCGGGCGGATCGAGTTCGCCCGTCCTCACCGCCGAGGAAGCCCGCAAGGCCAACCTCGACTACGAAGCCCTGGCGGCGCTCAAGACCATGCTGGGATCCGGCGCGGTGATCGCGTTCAACACCACGCGCGACGTGGTGGGCATGCTGGCTTCGCTCACGCGGTTCTACGCGCACGAATCGTGCGGCCAATGCACCCCCTGCCGCGAAGGGACCGGCTACGCCGACCGCATCCTCAAGGGAGTGGTGGCCCGCAAGGGTCGCGACGGCGACCTGGAGCACATGCTGGACCTGGCCGCGAATTTCAGCAACACCACCATCTGTCCGCTGGCAAGCGCGGACGCATGGCCCATCGAGAACTTCATCGGGAAGTTCCGTCCAGAGTTCGAGAAGGCCGTGGCGGCCAATCCCGGCCACGCGGCCCCGCGTCTGGATGACGATTTCCGTCCGGGAGCGTTCTGGTAATGAGCAACTCCTACCATATGCCGGTGCTGCCCAAGCCCGACGCGAAGAAGGTCACGATCAACGTCGATGGTCGCGACGTGGAGGTCCCGGAAGGGACCAACCTGGTCGAGGCGTTGAAGTCCATCGGGATCGCCACCCCCCACTTCTGCTACCATCCGGATCTGCCGGTGGCCGGAAACTGCCGCCAATGCATGGTGGAGACCGACGGCCCCCGCGGGATGGGACTGGCCATCGCCTGCTACACGCCGGTGCGTGCGGGCATGAAGGTGGCCACCGACCTCTCCTCCGAGAAGGTGAAGACCGCCCGCAAGGCGGTGATGGAATTCCAGCTGGCCAACCACCCGCTGGACTGCCCCATCTGCGACAAGGCCGGGGAGTGTTCCCTGCAGGACAACTACATGTCGGCCGGAGGACACACCAGCCGCATGCGGGAGGACATCGGCAAGCTCTACAAGGGGGCTCCCGAGCATCGCCACCTGGACGCCAAGGGCCAGGAGCGCGGTGGCAAGCACCTGGATCTCGGGCCCAACGTGGTCCTGGACCAGGAGCGCTGCATCCTGTGCGACCGCTGCGTGCGCTTCATGCGCGACGTGGCCGGATCCGAGCAGCTCTACATCGCCGGTCGCGGGGACCACGCGTTCCTGTCCACCTTCCCCGGCAGCGAGCTGGACCACGAATACGACCTCAACGTCACCGACGTCTGCCCGGTCGGAGCGCTCACCGGCAAGCACTTCCGCTTCCGGCAGCGCGTATGGAACCTGGTTTCCACGCCCAGCATCGATCCCACCGACAGCCTGGGCGCCAACATCACGGTGGACCACCACGAGGGCCAGGCCTGGCGCATCATGCCGCGTCGCAATCCCGAGGTGAACCGGTCCTGGATCCACAACGAGACCCGCCTGGCCTACCGGAAACTGTCCGAGAACCGCCTGGCGGCGGGTCTGTTTGGGAAGAGCGAGGTTCCGCTTCCGCAGGCCGCCTCGCGCCTGGGCGAACTCGTCCGCGGAGCCCGCAAGCTCGCGTTGGTCGCCTCCGGGCATCTCACATTGGAGGACAACGCAGCCATACTGGCCCTGGCCCAGTTCCTGGGCTCGCGCGCCGAGGTGTTCGGCGGGTCCTGGCTGGCCGCGGGCAAACCCGACAACATCGCGCGGTCCGGCGACCCGGTGCCCAACCGTCTGGGCCTGAAGCTCCTGGGCATCGCCGACAACCTGGACGAACTGACGCGGCGCGCCAAGGAATTCGACGTCCTGGTGGTGGCGGGACACGATCTGTGGAAGATCGCCCCTTCTAGGGCGAAGGCCCTGGAGGCCATTCCGGAGCGCATCGTGCTGTCCTCCTGGCACGACGATTCCGTGTCGAAGGCCACCCTTTCGGTGGGCGTGCGCGCCTGGGCCGAGGTCCGGGGAACCATGGTCAACTGCCAGGGGCGCGTGCAGATGCTGCAGGCCGCCCCCATCCTGCCAAGCCCCGACCTCGAACCCGTCTGGCAGATCCTGTCGTCGGCGGGCAGATTGGGCTGGACCAGCGAGCTGGACGCGTTCCGGTTCGCCCAGGGGCGCATCCCGGCCTTGGCCGGACTCACCTACCGCACCATCGGCCCCATGGGCCGGATCCTGGAAGGAGTCGTGGCTTGATCGACTTCGATCTTCCGTTCTGGCTGTCGTGCGCGAAGTTCGCGCTCGTGTTCATCCCCCTTTGCCTGATCCCGATCTGCATCTTCCTGGAGCGCAAGGGCGCCTCCCTCATGCAGGACCGCTACGGGCCCAACCGCGCGAACATCCCGCTGCTGGGAGGGTTCCGCTTCTTCGGTTTCGTGCAGAACCTGCCCGACGGCATCAAGCTGTTCACAAAGGAGAACTTCATTCCCCGCGGGGCCCATACCTTCTGGTACCTGCTGGCTCCCATGATCCCGCTCGCGGTGGCCCTGCTCACCCCGTCGGTGATTCCCTGGTTCGGGCCCATGGTGGTGGAAGGGGCGCGCGGGCTGACCAGCGTTTCCGGACAGATCCTGGATGCGGACGCGGGAGTGCTGGTGCTGTTCGCCCTTTCCGGACTCTCCGTGTACGGCGTGGTCCTCGGGGCCTGGGCCTCCAATTCCAAGTACGCGCTCCTGGGCGGCATGCGCGCCAGCGCCCAGATGATCTCCTACGAAGTCAGCATGGGGCTTTCCGCCGCCGGCATCTTCCTGGTGGTGGGGAGCTTCTCGCTCACCCAGATCGTGGAATGGCAGGCCGCGCACACCTGGGGCATCGTGGTGCAGCCGGTGGGCTTCGTGCTCTTCCTGACCTCGTTGTTCGCCGAGACCGGTCGCGCACCGTTCGACATGTCCGAAGGCGAATCCGAGATCGTGGCCGGATACTTCGTCGAGTACTCGGCCATCCGCTTCGGCCTCTACTACATGGGCGAGTACGCCCACATCGCCATCGCCGGCGCCCTGGTCAGCACCCTGTTCCTGGGCGGATACCAGATCCCCTTCATGGACACGGAAGCCGTGCGCGCCAACCTGGGCCTGGTTTCCGGAGCGATCGTCGCGGCGATCGCGCTCACCGCGCTGGGCATCGCGTGGATGGTGCGGCGTTGGGCCCGCATCTACGCGCGCCTGTCCGCCAAGGATGCCGCCGACCGCAAGCGCGAATACGGAGTCCTGAACATCCTCTTCACCCTGGCGGGCATCGGGATGCTGGCGGTGGCCGTCGCCCTGGTGGTGCTCGTCCAACCCGCCAAGATCGCGGTGGCCGGCATCGACGTGTGGCCGCTGTGGGTGAATCTCGGGACGGCCGTGGTCCAGGTGGGCACTCTCCTGGTGAAGATCCTGGCCATCTGCTGGGTCTTCGTCTGGGTCCGCTGGACCTTGCCGCGCTTCCGCTACGACCAGGTCATGGCGTTGGGCTGGAAGATCATGCTGAACGTCGCCCTCGTGAACCTTCTGGTCACCGCCGTGGTGGCCAAGCTGGTGAAAGGCTGAATCCATGGCTCGCACCGTTTCTCGTCCCGAGATGACGCTCGCGGAAAAGGCCTATGTGCCGGAAATCGTCAAAGGTCTGAAGGTGACCATGGGGCATTTCCTCAAGGGACTGTTCACTCCCGAGACCTTGCCCGTGCAGAGCTATCCCGAGGTCGCCTCGGTGATCCCGCGCGACTACCGGTCCAAGCACCGTCTCATGAAACGACCCAACGGCGAGCCCCGCTGCGTGGCCTGCATGATGTGCTCGACCGCCTGTCCCGCCAACTGCATCACCATCAAGGCCGGCGAATCCGCCGACGGACGCATCGAGAAGAAGCCGGCGAAGTTCGAGATCGACCTCCTCGTGTGCGTGTTCTGCGGTCTGTGCGCCGAAGCCTGCCCGGTGGACGCCATCCGCATGGACACCCGCGTGGTCGCCTTGGCCGCCGACCAGCGCAGGAAGTTCAAGGTGGGTCTGAAGGACCTCATGGACTGGGATCCCAAGGATTATCCGGAGAGCGACACGCAAAGCCAGAAGGCGCCGGGCGGACTCCTCAACGCCGAAGCCAGGAAGCAGTGGGGGATCTCATGATCGAACAGGTCTACTTCGCCATCTTCGCGGTGGTCGCCCTATGCTGCGCGTTGGGGGTGCTGGTCTCGCGCCATCCCATCCAGGGCGCCATGTCGTTGATCGGCGTCATGGTGGCGCTTTCCGGCATCTATTCCCTGATGGCCTCCCCGTTCCTCGCGACCTTGCAGATCCTGGTCTACGCGGGCGCCATCATGATGCTCGTGGTCTTCGTGATCATGGTGCTCAACAGCGCGAAGGATTCCAGCACCCCGCGATTCGATCTCCACGCCTGCGTGGGTGTCGTGCCCGCCTTGGTGGTGGGCGCCGTGATCTGCCGCCTGGTCTGGGCATGGCATGCACTGGACGGGAACAGGGTGCAGGAGGCGCTGGCGAAGGAACCAGCGGCCCGCGGCACCGTCGAGGCCATTTCCAAGGTCCTGTTCGGGGGGCGCGAAACCTCCGGATGGGCCATTCTCTTCCTTGCGGTGGGGCTCCTTCTCCTCACCGCGATCGTGGGCGCGGTCCTTCTCGCCAAGCGAAGACTCGACAAGCCGCCCGCCACACCGGCTCCCTCCCACGGAGGACACGCATGATCTTCCTTCCAACCCAGAGCTTGATCCTCGCCGGGGTCCTGTTCGCCATCGGGCTCGCGACGGTTCTCGTCAAGCGCAACCTGTTCTTCGTGCTGATGGGCGTGGAGCTCATGCTCAACGCGGCCAACCTGAGCTTCGTCGCCTGGTCGCGGACCTTCACGGGTTCCGCAGGGCTCGACGGACAGGTCGCACCGCTGTTTTCCATCGCCGTGGCCGCCGCCGAAGCCTGCGTGGGCCTGGCGATGCTGCTTGCGATCTTCCGGTCCAAGGAAACCCTGGACACCGACCGTTTCGACAGGATGAAGGAGTGACGTGGTGACGAATCTTCTCTGGCTTCTGCCCGTCCTTCCTGCCGCGGGATTCGCGATCAACGGACTTCTCGCCCTGGCCGGTTCCCGGCGAGGGGAGGGCCCGGACCGCGGGATCGTCGGATTCCTGGCCGTCCTGTTCCCGGTGCTGTCCTTCCTGCTGACCGTCGCCCTCTGGTGGAACCTGTCCGAAGCCACCGAAATGGTCCGCGGACAGTCGGAACTCCTGGGCGTCAAGCTCCAGGCGCCGGCCTTCGCGCAGACGATGGGCGACTGGATCCGCGTGGGGGATCTGTCCATTTCCTTCGGGTTCCGGTTCGACAAGCTCACGGGCATCATGCTCCTGTTCGTGACCGGCATCGGCAGCCTGATCCACCTGTATTCCATCGGATACATGGCCAACGACCGCGGGTTCGCCCGATACATGGCCTACCTCAACCTGTTCCTGGCCAACATGGTGGTGCTGGTGCTGGGCGACGGTCCGGTGGTCACCTTCCTTGGTTGGGAAGGCGTGGGGTTGTGCTCCTACCTCCTGATCGGATTCTGGCACCACGACGAATCCAACGGTTCGGCCGCGACCAAGGCATTCCTGGTCAATCGTGTCGGCGATCTTGGCTTCCTGGTGGGAGTCTTCCTGCTTTGGCAGATCATGGGGCCCGGCAGCTCGCTCACCTACGAGGCCATCTCGGCCTGGTTCCGCGACCCGGCGCATCTCCAGCAATTGGCCATGCCCGGAGTGGCCACGCTCCTGACCCTTTCCACCGTCTTTCTGTTCGTGGGCTGCACCGGCAAGAGCGCCCAGATCCCTCTTCTGACCTGGCTTCCCGATGCGATGGCCGGTCCCACTCCGGTTTCCGCCCTCATCCACGCCGCCACCATGGTGACCTCCGGCGTGTTTCTCCTGGCTCGCATGGCCGATGTCTTCGTCGCCGCGCCGTTCACCCTCCACCTGATCGCCTGGGTGGGGGCGCTGACCGCCGCTTGGGCTGCCGTCACCGGCCTGTTCCAGCACGACATCAAGAAGGTCCTGGCCTATTCCACCGTGTCCCAGCTGGGCTTCATGTTCCTGGCCGCGGGAGTGGGCGCCTTCGACGCCGGTCTGTTCCACGTGTTCACGCACGCGTTCTTCAAGGCGGTCCTGTTCCTTGGAGCAGGCTCCGTCATCCACGCGCTGTCCGGCGAGCAGGACATCCGCCGCATGGGTGGACTGGTCCGGAAGCTCCCCGTCACCTTCGCGGCGATGTTCGCGGGCTGGTACGCGATCGTGGGACTGCCACTGGGGGCCGGTTTCTGGTCCAAGGACATGATCCTGGAACGCGTGTACGTCCATGGTGGGATCGGATTGTACGCCATCGCCCTGGGTTCGGCGGTGGTCACCGCGGTCTACATGACCCGCATGATGATCCTCGTGTTCTGGTCGCCCTCGCGCGTGGACCACGAAGTCGCGCACCACATCCACGAATCCCCTCCATCCATGCAGATTCCCCTCTGGATCCTTGGCGTGGGTGCCCTGTCCGTGGGCTTCCTGTGGGCCGACATGATCCATCTGGACTGGTTCTCCCGGCAGCTGTCCGACGTGGTCGGAGCCGCCCAGGCCTCCCTGGCGGGCGATGCACCCGGACATGGTCCTTCGCCATGGTTGCTGGCCTCCTTCGGAGTGACCGCCGCGGTGGTCGGAATCCTGGTCGCTTTCGGCCTGTTCCGCTCCGGGTACTTCCGTGAAAACGGTCGGGAGCCGATGGATTACCGTGCGCGCTGGTGGATGCTCGCCTTCGACGGTCTCCACACACTGGTGGGCATCTGGCCCGCGACGGTGGTCTCGTGGGTCCTCGACACCTGGATCCAGCCGCTTCTGATGGGGCTCCTGCGGATCTTCGCCTGGCTCGTCGAGGTGGCGGGGTCCACCTTGCGGTTGCTCCAGCGCTCCAGGCTCCGAACCAACATGGCCTTGTCCGTGCTGGGCCTGGCCCTCCTCCTCCTTTTCCTGGCAAGGGAGCTCCTGTGAACTTGCACCTGGTACTACTGGCCCCGATCGTCGCATCGGTGTTGACCCTGTTCCTTTCCCGCCGCGACTCGGCATCCACCCTGCGCGCGACCATGCTTCTCTCGCTGGTCGTGGCGGGGATCAGCCTGGTCCCGCTGTTCGGTGGCGAGACGACCACCGAACTGCGCACCTGGTTGCGTCCCATGGGCAATCTCAGCATCCGCTGGGGATTGGCTTCCGACGGCTTCTCCGCTTGGCTGGTCGCCCTCACCGGGATCCTGGTTCCCGTGTCCATCGCCACCGCGCGCGGCCAAGTAGGCGAACGCCTCCGGGAATTCGCCGCGGCGGTGTTCTTCATGCAAGCCGGTCTGGTGGGCGTGTTCCTTTCGGTGGATCTGCTGCAGTTCTACGGTTTCTTCGAGGTGATCCTCCTGCCTGCCACCATCCTGATCGCCATGTTCGGTGGACGCGATCGTCGGCGGGTAGCCCTCCTGTTCCTGCTGTTTTCGCTGGCTGGATCCATTCCTCTGTTCGTGTCCATCTGGTGGATGGCGGCGGAAGCCGTCCGTACCCAGGTCCCGCTTTCGCTGGACCTGGAATCCGTGAGGTTGTTCCTCCTGACGGTGGATCCCCAAGTCAGATTCTGGCTGTTCGCCGCCGCCAGCGTGGCCTTCCTGGTGAAGCTTCCCGTGGTGCCCTTGCACTTGTGGCAGGCCGACGCCTACTCGGAAGGTCCCGCAGCGGGTTCCGCGCTCCTGACCGGAGTGATGGCCAAGGTCGGGCTCTACGGGTTCATCCGCATCGTCGTTCCCTTGTTCCCTGTGGAATCGGCGCTCCACGCCAAGTTCTTCGTTGTGTTGGGACTGGTCACCATGCTCTCCGGAGCCCTCATCGCCCTGCGGCAGCGCGAAGTCCGCAGGGTGCTGGCGTTCTCCTCCCTTTCCCACCTGGGACTCGGGTTGGCTGCATTGTTCACCTTCCGCCCCGAGGCGCTGGCGGGGGTGGTCGTGCTGGTGGTGGCTCACGGTCTTTCGGCTTCGGCGCTCTTCTTCCTCGCCGGGATCGCGGAAGGCTGGTCGCGCTCGCGGCACATCGACGATTTCGGTTCCCTGGCCAGACGTTCCCCTCTCTTCGCCGTCCTGTTCGCCCTGTTCGCCCTGGCTTCGGTGGGCATCCCGGGTACGGCGGGTTTCGTCGCCGAGTTCCTGATGCTCTTCTCCCTTTGGAAGGTGTTCGGGGTGTGGGTTGCGCTGGTGGCCGGATCCACCCTGGTTTTCTCCGCCGCCTACACCTTGCGGCTGGTCCAGAAGATGCTTTACGGGACCTCGCATGCATCGGAGGATTCCGCTTCCCAGATGCCCGCTCTGGAAGCCACGGTGGTGATCCCGCTGGTGGTGGCCCTGGTGGCGTTCGGATTCCTGCCCGGTCCTTTGCTGAAGGCCGGACGTGCAGACTTGCTCACCCGCTTGCCATCGGCGCAGGCCAAAGTCGTGGAGGATGCTTCCCATGCTGCCGCCCGTTGATCTGATGGCCCTGATGGGCCCGATCCTCCTCCTCGTGGTGGGGGCCTTGGCCACTCTGGTGGCCGAGCCCTTCCTCTCCAAGGAAGACAAGCACACCTTCCTCCCATGGATCGGCGTGGCTTTCCTGGCCCTGGCCGGTGTGGTCCTGCACCAGGTGCGTCCCGGCGAATTCGGCGGCATGTTCGCCTTGGATCCCTGGCGTGGCGCCCTGTTCGGAGCGCTTCTCCTGGTTTCCGCCGTGGGTCTTTCCGCGTTGCAGCGGAACCTGCGCAACGACGACTTCGCCGGTGGCGAGCCGTATGTGCTTCTGCTCCTGGCCACGGTCGGTATCGGTCTGATGCTGATGGCGACCCACTTCATCGCCCTGTTCATGGGCATGGAGATCGCGAGCCTGGCCATCTATCCGATGGTGGGCTTCCGGCGCGACCAGGCCGTCTCCAACGAAGCCGTCCTCAAGTATTTCTCGATGGGTGCCGTGTTCTCGGCGGTGTTCCTCATGGGGACAGCCATGATCTACGGAGCCACGGGAGGGCTCGGGTTCGCCACGGTGATGCTCGGCTCCCGGGTGGGCATCTACCTGTTGGGATACGCATTGGTCACCGTGGGGCTTCTGTTCAAGCTGGGCGTGGTTCCCTTCCACTTCTGGAGCCCGGACGCCTATGGCGGCGCCCCCAGCGGTGTGGTCTCCTTCATGGCCGGTGCGGTGAAGATCGGAGCGGTGGCGGTGCTCGCCAATCTTTGGAGCTCCCATTTCTTCGGGTTCGCCCTCCATTACACCGGGCAGTCGTTGCCGGGTATCCACTATCCGCCCCCTCCGATGGGAATCTCCTACCCTCTGCTGGGCGTGGGTGCCTTCCCGGAGAAGGCCATGATCCTACGGGCGTGGCAGTTCGTGTTCGTGTTCGGCGGTGTGGCGTCGGTGGTGGTGGGGTCGCTCGCCTTGCTGGGGCAGACGTCCGTGCGCCGCATGATGGCCTACTCGGGTGTGGCCAACGCGGGATTCCTCGCCTTGGCGCTGGGGCTGTTCGTCAAGCACGCCGACGCCCGCTTCGCCCTCTACTACGTGGTCGTTTACGCGCTGGGCACCTCCGGAGTGGTAGCCGCCCTGGCCGCTCTGTCCGGGCGAGGCGACATCCACGACGATCTTGCGTCCCTGGTCGGCACCGGTCGGCGTCGTCCCTTGGTGGGTTTGGCCCTGACTGTGCTCGTCGCTTCCGTCGCGGGGCTTCCGTTCACCGCCGGTTTCGTCGCCAAGTTCCAGTTGCTGGCCGCTCTGTTCACGGACGGTCGGATCGGAGTGGAGGCGCTTTCCCTGATCCTGCCCGCGTCGCTGGCTTCCCAGGCGACCACCCTGTTTCCCGCTCTTCCCGTGTTCGTGCTGCTGTGCGCGCTGATTTCGGTCGCGGGTTACTTCCGGTTGGTGGTTGCCATCTGGACCGAGCCGGCGACCGGCGCCAAGGAGGTGGAGAAGGTGCCTGTGCTGCTCTCCATCGTTCTGGTGCTGTGCATGCTCGCGATCTTCGCCCTGGCCATCCAGCCTCGCGCGATCGGCTTCTAGCCGCCGTCAGAGCTTCTGGCGGCCATCCGGATAGATGGCGGACGCATTGCCGTCCTGGGTGATCTCCAGGGCGGCGAGGCGAGCCCCGTATGCCTTTCCGATCCCCACGTCGATGCACATGAGCCTGCCGTTGGCCTTGGATAGGATCTTCCCCGGTGAACGGGGATCGATCAGGAACGTGGGGGTGTGCCCGACCACCATGCGTTCCAGATCCCAATTGCCAAGGGTTTCGTCCAGCTCGATGGACAGGGCCTGCTCCGACTTGCGCAGCGCGATGCGGTACCAATGGGGACCGTCCTCGGCCAGGGCGGGGTTGCGGGGATCGAGCTCGAAGTAGGGGGACAGTCGGGACAGCTCGTCGCGAATGCGCTGGTCCAGGTCCTGGGGCTGACCGATGGCGTAGCGGGGATGCAGTCCCCCGTGGACGAAAAGCGTTTTGTCGACGACGAAGAGGTTGGGACGTCGGACGAGCCAACGTCCCACCATGCCCGTTGGCGCCATGGCCCGCCGGAATTCCAACCACCCCAGAGGCTCCTCCTGCAGACGGGAAATGTCCAGCATGGCGGCGTTGCGCTGGGGGTCGCCGCCGCCCGGCGAGGGAAGGGAGGCCAGGCTGGACCGGAGTTCGAACTGGTCCAGCTCGGAAGGAGGGGCGAAATCCCGGTATTCCTCCACGGTGGTGTACGAATGGATGTGGTGCATGGACATGGACTCGTGGTTGCCCAGCACGAACTCCACCCGACCACCGGCCGCTTCGGCCTCGCGCATCAACCTCCGCAGCCACAGGTAGATCCGCTTGGGGTAGCCTCCGCGTCCGACCACGTCGCCGGTCATGACCAGGGTGGCGTCGCCGCCGATCCAGGTGCCGCGCCCGTCCAGGAGCTCGGCGATGCGCAGGATCCGGATCCAACCATCGAAATTGCCGTGGATGTCGCCCACCGCAACCAGGCGGCTCGCGGGGCGATGATAGCAGTTGGACGACGGTTGCATCGTGGTCCAGTCTCCCATTTTGGGTGTGGGGAATGCAATTTCCTGCTCGATGCCCATGGAACTCCACGAAACAGAAGCCGTTCCCGCCCTCCGCGAAGCGTTGGGGTATGTCGCCCGCCATCGCGGAGAGGTCTTCGTGATCAAGCTGGAAAGCGGGCTGGTGGAAGCCTCCGTGTTCCCGAGCCTGATGAGGGACATCGCCTCCCTGCACCGCATGGGCATCCGGGTGGTGGTCGTTCCTGGCAGTCGTCGCCAGATCGATGCGATGCTTCGCACCTGGGGGGTGGAATCGCCGATGTCCGGCGAAGTGCGTGTGACCACGGAGGAGGCGATGCCCTTCGTCACCTTGGCCGCCTTCGACGTCTGCAACCGGATCATGACCCACTTGGCCGAATCCGGCGCCAACGCATTGATCGGCAACTGGGTGAAAGCCAGGGGGTTGGGTGTGCTGGGAGGCGTGGACTACATCCTCACCGGCAGCGTGCAGAGCCTCCGCACGGAGATCCTGCGGCAACTCATGGGGCAGGAGTTCGTGCCCATCGTCCCCAACATCGGCTGGAATTCGGCGGGACGCCCCTACAACGTGAGTTCCACCCAGCTGGCCATGGAGCTGGCCGTCCAACTGGGGGCCTCCAAGCTGTTCTTCCTTTGCGACGAGACGCCCGAGGTCGGGCCCGACCTCGTTCTTCCGCAGGACGTGGAGCGTTCCGAAGGGGGCATGCTGTCCAGCCTGAACCTCGGACAAGCCGAGGAATTCCTTTCCACGAATGCACGGAAGATCGGCCAACCCTACCGCGACTACCTCCATCGCGCTTTGGAAGCCTGCCGCAAGGGGGTACGGCGCACGCACATCCTGGATGGCCAGGAGGACGGGGCGCTCCTGCGCGAGATCTTCAGCCAGGATGGCCAAGGCACCATGGTGTTCGCCAACGAATACGACCATATCCGCCGCGCGGAAGTACGCGACGTTCCCGACATCCTGCGCATCCAGGAGCCCTACGTGGCCCAGGGAGTGCTCCTGCCCCGCACGGCCGAACAGATCGAAGCGCGGATCGGCGACTACGTGGTCCACGAGGCCGACGGTTTCATCCAGGGCAGCGCGGCTCTCCATCCGTTCCCGGATGGATCGGCGGAAGTGGCCGCCGTGGCGGTCGCGGAGCACGTTCGGCGGTTCGGGGTGGGGCGCAAGATCGTTCAGTTCCTGTTGCAGAAGGCTGTCCGCATGGGCTACGACAAGGTCTTCCTGCTCACCACCCAGACGTCCGACTGGTTCGCCGAACTCGGCTTCGAACGCGGAGATCTTTCCGATCTTCCCGCCGACAAGGCATCCACATACGATTTGCGCCGGCGAAGTCTGGTTTTTGTCAGGACCATCCGGAGATCCGGAACCTAGAGGCCCCGCCCGGGGGAGTGGTTTCCGTGTCTTCGCGGAGTTCTTTGGACGTTCACGTTGTGAATTACTAGAATTTCCGCTTCGCTCCCAATCACCCCTCCGGTTGGAGGGGGGCTTCACAAGGGGTTTGTCCTGGATCGGAAAGACCGTCTGCTCGCTTGCTCCCGCGAAGTGGCCGAAGCCTGCGGGCTCGAGCTTGTCGATGTCGAGCTCTTCCGTGCCGGACGCAGGGAGGTGCTGCGCATCTACCTGCACAAACCCGGCGGGGTCACCTTGGACGAATGCTCCCAGGTCAGCCACCAACTTTCCAGCCTTCTCGAGAACGATGAATCCTTCCAGACGCCATACACCCTCGAGGTCTCCTCTCCCGGCCTGGATCGTCCGCTCAAGACGCCCCGAGACTGGGCGCGTCGGGTCGGCGAGTGGGTGCGTGTGCATCTTTCGGAGGACGTGGAAGGACGCAAGCAATGGGTTGGTCGCCTCGTCGAAGCCGACGAGACATCCGCCCTCTTGTCGCCCGAAGAAGGTAGCCCAGACGTCCGCATCCCTTTCCGTACGGTCCAGTTGGCCCGTGTCGATGTCCGATTCGAGGATTGAAAATGTCTAGAACCGCCGCAAAGGACCCAGAGGTCAACATCGTCGAGGCTCTTGGCCAAGTCGCCAAGGAAAAGAACATCGGCATGGATGTGGTCCTGAGCACCTTGCGCTCGTCGCTGGTGCAGGCCGCACGCAAGTACACGGGCATCCAGAAGAACATCGAGGTGGACGTGGAGCGCGAACGCGGCTCCATCCGCGCCTTCCTGCGGGTGGAGGTGGTGGACGACCTTCCCGACCTCCCCGATGGGATCAGCGCCGAGGACGCCATGGTGTTCGACGAGAAGTACATGCTCCTCGACGAGGCGCGCGAGTATCGCCCCACCATCCAGGTCGGCGAGACCCTCGAGCACGAGATCCCCATCGCGGGATTCGGTCGCGCCGCGATCGCCATCGCCAAGCAGAGCCTCACCCAGCGTGTGCGCGAGGTGGAACGCCAGCGTGTGTTCGACGACTACCGCGATCGCATCGGGACCATTGTGACAGGAACTGTCCAGCAGGTGGATCGAGGCGACATCCTCGTGAACCTCGGGCGCACCGAGGCCATCGTGCCCCTGCGCGAGCAGATCCGCAAGGAGCGCTACCGCCAGGGCGACAGCATCCGCGCCTACATCTGCGACGTGTCCAACAACGCCAAGGGTCCCCAGGTGATCCTGTCCCGCACCCATCCGGAATTCCTGGCCAAGCTCTTCGAGCTGGAAGTGCCCGAGATCTACGACGAGATCGTGGGAATCCGCGCCGTGGCGCGCGATCCGGGCTTCCGCGCCAAGATCAGCGTGTCCAGCCGCGACGAACGGATCGATCCGGTGGGCGCCTGCGTGGGCATGAAGGGCAACCGCGTGCAGGCCATCGTGCGCGAGCTGTCCAACGAGCGCATCGACATCATCCATTTCACCGAGGACATGCAGGTCTACGTGCGTCGGCTCTTCGCCCCCGCCGAGGTTCGCAAGGTGCTCGAGGTGGGATCCGACCGCTACGTGGTGGTCGTGGCCAACGAGGATCTTTCCCTGGCCATCGGACGACAAGGCCAGAACGTGAAACTGGCCACCAAGCTCCTGGGCAAGGAGCTCGACGTCTTCGGAGAGGACGAATTCGGCGAATTGCCCGAGGCCGAGCGCCGTGCCATCCTGGGCGAGCCCGAACTCGCCGAGGAGTCCGCCTCCGAGACAGCAACCGAAACCGCCACCGAGCCGGTGGCCGGGGAAGAGGCGCCCGCCGCTTCCTGAGCGGACGGCACGCCAACAGGATTTGTTCAGACAAGAGACGCAATCACCGAGAGTGAGGCTTCGTGAGTAAGACCCGAATCACCGATGTCGCGACCGAGTTCGAGATCGCCAAGGAATCCGTCCTCAAGCACTTGAAGGATGCTGGATTCGAGGTGCGCTCGGTCCTTTCGCCCATCGAGAGCGACTGGGTGGACAAGATCCGCCCCGCTTTGGAGAATGAGCGCGCCAAGTCCGGCAAGCCCCGGGCTAAGAAGGCCGCGCCCAAGAAGAAGGCGGAAGGCGAGGTCGAAACCGAGAAGCCCAAGAAGGCCGCGCCCAAGAAGAAGGCGGAAGGCGAACACGAGTCGGCACGCTCCGCAACTCCTGTCGCACCCGTTTCCGAAAAGCCAGCTCCGGTCCCTCCGCCGGTTGCCGCACCTGTGCCGGTACCTGCACCCGCACCTGTGCCTCCTCGGGTCGAGGTCGCTGCAGCTCCCGATGCCTCCGTTGCTGCTGCGCCCAAGCCGGCTCCAAAGCCCGAGCCTGCGAGCGAATCCGTCGCTCCTGCGACCGCTCCCGCTCCGACGGCACCTCCGGTCGCTCCTGCGCCCGAGGCGGCGCCTGTCACGCCCATCATGCTGACTGCTCCGGTCCGTCGCCAGCCGTCCTTCAATCCGGATCGTCCGGATCGTCCGCGCGCACCGGCCAGCACCTACCAGCCCACGCCTCGCGGCATCACCGGCGGCCCCCGCCCCGGCTTCAACGCCGCGGACAAGGGAGCGGCGGCCCCCGGCGCGGCATCCCGCGAGCAGCCTCGCGATCCTCGTCCAGGAGACCGGACTCCCGTTTCCCGGGACGGTCGTACCGATACACGCGGACCTGGCGGACCTCGTCCGGATCGCGGTGGCGCGCCCAACCAAGCGGGTGGCCCCAGGCCGGATCGCGGCGTTTCGGTGGGCGGGAACCGCCCCGACGGTCGTGGACCTGGCGGACCCGGTGGTCCTGGCCAGGGACGTGCGCCCTATGGCGGTGGCCAAGGCGGTCAAGGTGGGTATCGCTCCGGAGCGCCTGGACAGGGTGGGGCTCCCGGTCCCTACCGGAATTCGCCTCCTTCCACCAACCCCTACCGCCCCAATGGCCCTGGAGGCCCGCGCCCGGGATTCGGTCAAGGCCCCGGTGCCGGACCTGGAGGTCCGGGTCGAGGCGGTTTCGGTGCACCCGCGGGAGGTCCTCCGGGCGCGACGGGATCGTTGCAGCCTGGACAGCAGGCCGGTGCCTTCGGTGCACCCGCAGGCAAGGGTTCCGCCGGTCGCAAGCGCAAGACCAAGGAACAGATCGAGACCGAGATCTTCTACCAGACCCAGCAGAATGTCAACAAGGTGATGGTTTCGCTGGATCGAGGCAAGATCCAGCGGCGCTACGCACGTGGCGGCGGCGGTCAGATGGTCGAGAGCCCCGATGACAAGATGACGCTCAAGGTGGCCGAATTCATCACCATCGCCGAACTGGCCAACCTTCTGAACGTGGCGCCGGCGCAGGTGATCGCCAAGGCCATGGGCATGGGATTGATGGTGACCATCAACGCCCGCCTGGACCACGAGACCATCGCGATCATCGCCGACGAGTTCGGGTACCAGGCCCAGCTGATGGACGAGTATGCCGAGGACGTCGCCGAAAGCCAGGAATTGATCGGCGATCCGGAGGCGGAGTCGGTTCGTCCGCCCATCGTCACGGTCATGGGCCACGTCGACCATGGCAAGACCTCGCTTCTGGACTACCTGCGCAAGACCCACGTGATGACCGGCGAAGCGGGTGGCATCACCCAGCACATCGGTGCCTACGAAGTGGACACCGGCCACGGTTGCGTGACCTTCCTGGACACTCCCGGCCACGAGGCGTTCTCCGCCATGCGTGCCCGCGGCGCCAAGGTCACCGACATCGTGGTCCTGGTTGTGGCTGCAGACTCCAACGTCATGCCGCAGACCAAGGAAGCCATCGACCACGCCCGTGCGGCCAACGTGCCCATCGTCGTGGCGATCAACAAGATCGACCTTCCCGCCGCCAACCCCGACAACGTCCGCGCCCAGCTGGGTGCCTACGGCGTCGAGGTGGAGCAGTGGGGTGGAAAGGTGCAGTGCGTCGAGATCTCCGCCAAGAAGGGGATCAACATGGACAAGCTCCTGGATTCGCTTCTGATCGAGGCGGAAATGCTCGGTCTGCGGGCCAATCCCACCGTGCGCGCCAAGGGCACCGTGATCGAATCCCGCCTGGACAAGGGCAAGGGTTCCATCGCCACCATCCTGGTGCAGGAAGGAACGCTCCGCGTGGGCGACGCCATCCTGGTGGGATCGTATGCGGGCAAGATCCGTCAGCTCATGGACGAACGCGGCCAGCCTCGCCACGATGCGGGACCCTCCGTCCCCTGCCAGATCCTGGGCATCGACGGCGTTCCCCAGGCGGGCGACTCGGTCATCCAGATGGACGACGAGCGCGAAGCCCGCGAGATCGCGGGCCGCCGCCTGCGCGCCCAGAAGGAGCGCGAACTGCGTCGCGCCCAGCGCATGTCCCTGGAGGATCTCTCCAACAAGATCGCCGCAGGCGATTCCCAGCAGACCCTCAAGGTCATCGTCAAGGGCGACGTGGACGGATCCGTGGAGGCGATCGCCGCCTCGCTGGAGCAGCTGTCCACCAAGGAAGTGCGCGTGCAGATCCTGTCGCGAGCGGTGGGTGGCATCAAGGAAGCGGACGTCATGCTGGCTGCCGCATCCGACGCCATCATCGTCGCCTTCCACGTGCGTCCCGACGCCAACACCCGCGAGCTCGCCAGCCGCGAGGGCGTGGAGATCCGTTCCTACCGGATCATCTACGAGGTGGTCGACGACATCCGCAAGGCCATGGAAGGCATGCTCAAGCCGGAGATCAAGGAAGAGGTCGCCGCCGAAGCCGAGGTCCGCGCGATTTTCCGCGTGCCTCGCCAAGGTGCGATCGCCGGTTGCTACGTGCAGTCGGGCACCATCGAGCGCAAGCTCAAGGCCCGCGTGTACCGCAACGGCGTGGAGATCGCCGAATCCAAGGTCAGCACGCTCAAGCGGTTCAAGGACGACGTGTCGGAGGTCAAGTCCGGCTACGAGTGCGGTGTGGGCCTGGACGGGGTCGATGACTACCAGGAAGGCGACATCATCGCGTTCTTCCGCCAGTTCGAGGTGGCGCGCAAGCTTTCGGACACCAAGGCGTGAGGGGTCGACCCTCCCGTGGCGGCGGAAGCCGCACGGCGTCCGTGGGCGAGCAGATCCGCAGGGAACTCTCCCAGCTCTTCCTGGAAGGGTTGAAGGACCCGCGGATCGCCTTCGTCACCGTCTCCACCGTGAACGTGACTTCGGACCTTAGCCTGGCCACGGTCAACTACACCGTGCTGGGTTCGGAGAAGGAGATCCGCGACACGGAGGTGGGGCTGCAGCAGTCCGCCGGCTGGCTCCGCAAGGAGCTCGCTCATCGCCTGAAGCTGCGGCACATGCCGCAGCTGCGGTTCTACCTGGACCACAACCTGGAGAACTCCTTCCACATCCAGAGCTTGCTCACCAAGCTTCCGGAAGAGGATCGCAAACCCTTGGATCCCTCGGAGCTGCCTCCTTCGTGAGGATGGAGGCTCCGGGAGCCGACGGGCCATGAGCGCCACGGGTTTTCTTCTCCTGGACAAGCCCAAGGGCCGCTCGTCCCAGCAGGCGCTGTCTCCGGTCAAGCGTCTGCTCGGGGAGCGCCGTGTGGGGCATGCGGGAACCTTGGATCCGCTGGCCACGGGACTTCTCGTGGTGGCAGCGGGGAAGGCCACGCGGCTCCTGTCGCGCATCGAAGGCCAGGACAAGGAATACCTGGTCAGCCTGCGTCCCGGAGTCCGCACGGATTCCCTGGACACGGATGGACGGATCCTGTCCCAAACGCCCGCCTCCTGGGACGGCGCGGACTGGGCGGACCTGTTGGGCGGACTCCTGGGCGAGGTCGACCAGGTGCCACCCGCCTTTTCCGCGATCTCGGTGGACGGCGTGCGTTCCTACGAACGCGCCCGCAAGGGCCAGGAAGTGGTGCTCCCCGCGCGTCGGGTGCGGATCGATTCCTGCGTGCCGGTTCCGGGGGTCTCTCCACTGGAGGGATTCGGCCATCTACCGGGCGATGTCACCTTGCGGATCCGCTGTTCCAAGGGAACCTACGTGCGGAGCCTGGTGCGGGACATCGGCGAAAGGGCGGGATTCGGAGCCTGCGTGAGCGCCTTGCGGCGCACGGCGATCGGGCCTTGGCGTCTTCCCGACACCCCTCCCATCGACGAGATGGTCCCCGAACTCCTGCAGGTGCCTGAGGTGTTTTCCGAATGGCCGCGCTTTCCGGTGGCCTCGACGGATCTGGCCAAGTTGTCCAACGGAAACCCGGTTGCTTCTCCGCTGCCCGACCATCCGGATGTCCTTTGCATGGACGGGGAGGGGAGAGCGATCGCCTGGGGAACGGTGCGGGAGGGCATTTTCCGCACCGAAGCCCTGCTGGTCGATCAGATCCTGGCCAAGGCGGCGTCGTAGTCGGGCTCGTCGACGGTTTCCGGTACCTGCTGGGTGTAGACCACCTTTCCGGATTCGTCGAGGATCACGATGGATCGCGCGCAGAGGCCCTTGAGGGGAGAGTCGACGATCTGGACGCCGTAGGCCTTCTCGAATTCGGTGTCGCGGAAGGCGGAAGCGGTGACCACGTTCGCCAGCCCCTCCGCACCGCAGAAGCGCTTGGCCGCGAAGGGCAGGTCCTTGGAAACGCACAGGACAACGGTGTTGGCGAGCGACGAGGCCTTCTGGTTGAACTTGCGCACGGAGGTGGCGCAGGTGTCCGTGTCGATCGAAGGGAAGATGTTGATCACGACCTTCTTGCCGGCGAGGTCGGCGAGGCTCACCTCGGAGAGGTCCTGCTTGACCAGCCGGAAGTTCGGAGCCTTGGATCCGATGGTGGGGAGTTCGCCCGAGGTGTGGACGGGGTTGCCTTTGAGGGTGATCGTGGCCATTGGATGTTCCTTGCTGAATAGAGATCGAGACTCGATTTGAGTCTTTCACTAGATACATCCTTTGCCGTGTTCGGTCCAGTCGCGACGGACTATCTTCCTGCCACTCCATGTCCAGTCTTCGCCGGTCCTGCCTGCTCGTCGCCATCCTGTCGGTCTTTGTCTGGTCGTACGGCGACCAGGACCAGGATCGGAACCATCCGGAAGTGAAGTGGTTCACCTCGGAGACGCCGCATTTCCGTTTCCACTACGAGGCCGGATTGCGACCGGCAGCGGAGGCCTGTGCCGCTCGCGCCGAGGCGGTCTACCCCGTCCTGACGGAACTTTTCGGCTACGAGCCCTCCGCGAAGACGGAATTCCTGGTGTTCGACGAGGACTATTCCAACGGCTGGGCCATCGCCAGCTTGAACACCATGGCCATCTGGAGTTCGGACCTGGGTTTCGAATTGCGCGGCTCCAAGGACTGGATCCGGGACGTGGTCGCGCACGAGTTCTCCCACGTCGTCTCCATCCAGAAGGGCGCCAAGGCCAAGCCGTGGATCTCCGAGATCCAGCTGGGATGGGACGATGCGTCCGATCGCGCGGTCTCTTCCGGCGGATGGCTCCTTTGGTCGCTGACCCCCTATTCCATGTCCATGGCCGAGGGATCGGCGCAGTGGGGATCGGAACGGACGGGAGGGGACGCTTGGGATTCGCATCGACGCATGATCCAACGCTCCGCCGCCACCTCCGACAGCCTGCTGTCGTGGGGGAGGATGGGGACATTCTCGGGGACGGGACTGGATGGCGAACGGGTATACGGACAGGGATACAGCCTGGTGCGCCACATCGAACGCACCCGAGGACCCGAGTGGGTGGGCAAGTGGTGGCAGGAATTGTCCAAGTGGAGGACGCAGACGCCGGGAGGCGCATGGCAGTCCCTGACCGGGCAGAGCGGACAGGAACTCTGGAAGGAGTGGAGGGATTCGGCCAAGGCCATCGCCTCCCGCGAACTGGAAGCCGCCAAGCCCATGCGGCGGGGGAGGCGCCTGTTCGGGGACGCGTTCAACACCCAGTGGCCCCGCTGGTGGAACGATTCCCTGATCCTGTTTTCCTCCAACCGCGGTTCCGACTTCCAGATCAACTCCCTGTGGGCCTGGGACCTGAAGGCGAAGGACTCCACCAAACGCTCCTGGGTGGTGGCACCGGTGATCCGCACCCGCGTGGGCGTGGATACCGCGGGCAAGCGCGTGTGGTTCCACTCCGGTCGCGAGGACGATTCCCGCGGCAGGCCGGTCCTGGACATCTACAAGGCCGACATATCCCCGTCCAAGGACGGCAGCCTGGAAGCCTCCCCGAAGCCCAGGCAGGAACGTGTGACCCGCTCCCTCCACGCTTTCGCTCCGGACTACCACGGGGATTCCCTCCTGGTGGTGGTCCGCGACCTCGTGGATTTCCGGGTGCGCGTGGTGCCCGTGGATTCTTCCGGCGAGGGCAGGGAGCTTTTCCCGGGAGCGGGCAAGTCCAGCGGAGGGACCATCTTCGGGGCGGTGTGGTCGCCGGGTGGAGACACCGTGGCGATCGATCGATTCGACGGCAGGTCGCGGCGCATCGACCTGCTGGACCGTTCGGGCCGGATCCTCGCGCGCATCGGCGACAGCCTCTCGGATTGGCGCACGCCCTCGTTCTCCCCCGACGGCAGACGGATCGTGGCGAGCTCCGACCGGACGGGGATCTTTGACCTTTACAGACAGGATTTGTCTACAGGGCGGATGGAACGGTTGACCTCCGAGCCGGGAGGGGCTTTCCAGCCCGCGATGTCCCCGGACGGCAGGCGGCTGGCCTACATCGCCTGGGAGAACGATGGATTCGGGCTCCACCTTCTGGATTCGATCGTTCCGGTCGATCTCGGCGTGGTCCAGCCCCGCGCGTTCCTTCCCGCTCCGGTCCAGGAATCCTGGGACCTGGCGGGCGGCGAGACTCCCTATTTCCCCGTCCCCACGCGGTTTTTGCTCTCGCCCATCCTCTATGCCCAACGGGCCCAGCCGATGTTCGGGGAGGAAGGGCTGCGCTGGAAGGGACTGGCCGGGGCGCGGTTCCAAGCGGTGGATCCGGTGCGCCGGAACACCATGGTCCTCCTGGGACTCCTGGATCTGGGCAACGGGTTCGACTACATCCAGCTGGACCAGCCCACCTTCCTCAATCCCCGACAGGAGAAGATGCTCCTGGCCGGCTGGGAGAACCGGAGCCTGGTCCCCACCCTCTTCCTGGAAGCCGGATGGCAGAACGTGCGCGGACAGGATACGTCCAGTCGCGAGGCCGCGTTGGGGACGGGACGCGAGCGCATCGTGCAGCCGTGGGCCCTGGAAGTGGGATCGGCGGCCGCCGGTGCCAGATGGTCGGTGACCCGGAACCAGAAATTGCACGGGGAATTGTCCTGGATCGGGTACGAATTCAACCTCTACGAGGGCGTGCCGTTCCGCTTTCCGGCCTACTCGTCCTGGTCGCCGGCCTTGATGTGGACCTACCTGGACAAGGCGCCCGCCGGCGAGGAATCGATGGCCGACCAGCGGGGCGTCTTCGCCCGCGTCCGCCTTTCCCACGAGGCTTCCGAACTCCAGAGGTCGGGATCGTTCTCGGAGGTGTTCCAGCAGAACGCCAACGGTTCGGTCACGGTGAAGACCGCTTCCACCGATCTCCAGCGGATCGCCTTGGATCTGCGCCTGGCGGCCGGCAATCCGCTCTGGGACGACCAGACCTTCGAACTGGACCTCATGGGATCGGGGATCGCCCATTGGACGAGCGAAGCCGACACCCTCAACGACTTCTATCTGGAAGGGCTCTCACTGCCTGGCTATCCTTCCTTCGCCTCGGGGCGCACCGAGGAGCGTCTGTTCCAGGGAACCCGGACGGTGTTCGGTCGCCTGGCCACCCGGTTTCCGCTGGTGGAGATGCGCAAGGGGTTCTGGATCTGGTTCTTCGACCAGTGGTCGGCCGGGGCGTCGGTGCAGGCCGGTCGCGCCTGGCGGGGCGACCTTTGGGATCCGGATCTTTCCGTACGCGACCAGATATGGGACTTCTCTCGGTCGTGGACGGTGGAAACGCGCCTGGCGGGTCGCATCCACAGCGCCTATCCGTTCCATTTGTCCCTGGGGCTTTCCCGTGCCCTGGACCAACCCATGGGATTGGCCCAGAAGACGGCGACCATCTTCGGCATCCCCACCTTCGCGCACCGCATCGAGTTCGGTCTGAACACCGGATTGGACGAATGGGCGATCATCGACCAGCCGCTCAGACGACTGGGTCTCCTTCCCGCAGCTCGGAGAATCCATTGAACTCCCGTCTCTTCACCCTGTTCTTCCTGGGCTTCAGCTCGGGATTGCCCCTGTACCTCACCAGCAAGACGCTCCAGGCATGGATGACCACCGAGAAGGTGGACATGAAGACCATCGGAATGTTTTCCCTGGTGAGTCTTCCATACAGTCTCAAGTTCTTCTGGGCTCCGCTCGTGGACCGGTTCCGGATTCCCTTCCTGGGGCGTCGCCGCGGTTGGATCCTGGCCTGTCAGATTCTGTTGGCGATCGCCGTGGTGGCGATGTCGGCTTGCGACCCCAGACCCTCCTTGCGTGTTCTGGCGGTCGTCTCCATCCTGGTCGCGTTCTTTTCCGCGACCCAGGACATCGCCTTCGAAGCTTGGCGGGTGGATGTGCTCCCCGAATCGGAACGAGGGTCCGGTGCCTCCATCGGCGTGCTCGGCTACCGTTTCGCGTTGCTTCTGACCGGCGCGGGCGCGTTGATGTTCGCCGACGATCTGGGCTGGCCTGTCGTCTACCTGCTGTTGGCGGCCCTGCAGGCGCTTCTCGTCGTGGCCACATTCCTGGCGCCGAATCCGGTCCGCGAACCCGAACCTCCCGCATCGCTCGCCGCTGCCATCGGGGAGCCCTTCCAGCAGTTCTTCCAAAGCCGAGGAGCGATCCGGGCGCTTTCCGCCATCGCCTTCGTGGCGTTGTTCAAATGGGGAGTCTATCTCATCAGTTCCGCATCGCTGCCCTTCCTGCTGGAGCACGGATTCTCCGGCGCGGAGGTGGGCGCGGTGCTCGGTGGCGTGGGACTGGGGGCGACCATCCTGGGCACCGCAGCAGGCGGGGTGGCCATGACGAACATGTCCGTGCGTTCGGCGCTGTGGATCTTCGGGGCCCTCCAGGGGGCCTGCGGCCTGCTCTTTCTGCTTCTTGTATCGCATCCGGGCAACCGCGACCTGATGATCGCCGCGGTGGTCAGCGAGAACTTCTTCGTGGGAATGGGGAGTGCGGCCCTGGTGGCCTGGATGCTGGGGGAATGCGACGCCCGCTATTCCGCCACCCAATTCGCCCTGCTTTCCAGCTTGATGGCCTTCAGCCGGGACATATTGACATCGCCTTGGGGATGGATCCAGGAATGGATCGGTTGGCATGGCCTGTTCGTCTTCGCGCTGTTCGCCTGCCTGCCGGGTCTTGTCCTCCTGGTCTGGACGGGGCGCTGGACGTCGAAGTCTACTTCTCCATCAGTTTGAGCACCGCCGATGGCAGCTGGTTGGCCTGGCCCAGCATGCTTTCGCCGGACTTGATCAGGATCTGGTGCTTCGTGAACTGCATGGTTTCGAAGGCGAAGTCCGCATCGCGGATGCGGCTGTCGGCGTCCAGCAGGTTGGTCACCATGTCCCCCAGACCGAACACAGTGGACTCCAGGCGGTTCATGGTGGCTCCGATCCTCGAACGGAATCCGAGGATGGTGCCGATCACCGTGTCCACGCTGGCCACCGCCGATTGGGCGGCGGACTGGGTGGACACTCCCCCGAAGGAGAGCCCCGTGGAGAGGTTCGACGGGTTGAAGGCGATGGAGGCACCTGCTCCTGTGCCACTCGAACTCACCTGGAAGGACATGGCCGTCGTGGACGCCAGAAGCGGAATGCCGTTGTAGGTCGTGGCCGTGGCGATGCGGGAGATTTCCGAGGCGAGCGCGGAGTATTCCTGCTGGAGGTATCCGCGATCGGTGTTGGAATAGGCCCCGTTGGAAGCCTGCAGGGCCAGTTCGCGCATGCGTTGGAGACTGTCTGTGATCTGTTGCGTCCCGGATTCGGCGATCTGCAGCATGGCCAGTCCGTCGTTGGAATTGCGTTGGGCCATCCGGTTGCCGCGGATCTGGGAACGCAGCCCTTCCGACAGGGACAAGCCGGCGGCATCGTCCCCGGCGCGGTTGATCCGCAAACCCGAGGCGAGCCGTTCCAGGGAGGTTCGGGTCGCGGAAATGGTCCGATCCAGGCTGTTTTGGATGGCGTACGAATTGACGTTCGTGAAGATGCGCATGGCTATTCACCGCCGCGTCAGAAGCCCTGAAACGGTCTGTACGCCCACATCCTTGTCTGCGTGCAGCCTGACTCCTCCACCCTTCTGGAGGTCCGGGCGGATGCCCGGCAATCCATTCATCGACACATGGCATCCGGAACTTTAGCGATTTCTTCGGCGCACGAAAAAAGCCGCTCCGGGAAGTCCCGAGGCGGCTCGTCCGATTTTGACGGAATTCGTCGAAGCCTTACCCGAGCAGGTTCAGGACTCCCTTGGGAACCTGGTTGGCTTGGGCGATCATGGCCTGCGAAGAGCTGTTGAGGATCAGTCCCCGCGCCAATTCCATCGCCTGGGTGGCGTATTCCGTGTCGCGGATGCGGCTTTCGGCGTCGGTGGCGGAAGCGGAGTAGCTGCCCAGGTTGGAGGATGCGACCGAGAGGCGGTTCATGGTGGAACCGATGGAGGAGCGCATCTGGTTGACGGACTTCAGGTAGTCGTCGATCGCCGACGTCGCCGACTGCGCGGAGGACTGGCTGCCCAGGCCGCCGAGCGTGGACAGGGATGGCGTGCTCGCTCCTCCGAAGGACAACTGTTGCGCCGGGCCAGCCGAGGCTCCGACCTGGAACTGCACGGATCGTCCATCCAGGAGCGGGATTCCGTTGTAGGAGGTGGACTTCGCGATCGCTCCCACCTCGCTTGCCAGCGCCTGGTATTCGGCATCCATCGCCTTGCGGTCGTTGGCGTTGTAGGTGCCGTTGGCCGCTTGGATGGCCAGTTCCCGCATCCGCCCCAGGGCGTCCGTCATCTGCTGACCACCGGATTCGGCGATCTGCAGCATGGCCAGGGCGCTGGAGGTGTTCGATTCGGCCATCTGGCTCCCGCGGATCTGCTGGCGGAGACCCTCCGACAGCGATAGCCCCGCCGCGTCGTCGGATGCGCGATTGATCCGCAGTCCGGTGGACAATTGCTCCAGGGACGACCGCAATCTCGCCTGGTTGGCACGGTTTGGAGTGCCTGCATTCAAGACGTCCTGGATTCGCATGGTGTCCACCCTTTCCAGAACCGGAAACAACACCGGCATTCTGGTCATCGGCAGCATGCGGGGTGCACTTTAGGCTTTTCCAAGAAAAAAGAAACCCCGGTCTGTGGGACCGGGGCGAGCAGTTCGACCTCTCCGGATACGGAGAGGAGCGAATTACTTGGCCTTGGTGGAGGTGGCCTTCTTCTCGGCCTTCTTCTCGGCCTTGACGGTGTCCTTCTTGGCGGAGTCGACCTTGACGGTGTCCTTCTTGGCGGAGTCAACCTTGGCGGAGTCAACCTTCACGGTGGAGTCAACCTTGGCGACGACGGTGGAGTCGACCTTGTTGGCGTCCGGCTTGGGGGCGTCGTTGCAAGCGACGAACAGGAAGGAAACGGCGGCGAGGAGGGCGAGCTTCTTCATGGAATGAACTTTCTGCAAATGTTGTTGATGGAAGTCCGAAGTGGTAGAGTGCGGTGAAGCGATCTCGACCTTTCGTTGTTAAACAATAATCGCGAGAAACGTGCCAATCTGTGGGGATTTTGATGAGGGCATGAAAGTTTGATGCCTTCGGATGATTATCGGGCAAAATTCCCGGATCCGATGGCGGTTTGCCCGCTTAGGGGTTCTCCAGGGCATGGATCAGGTCCTGCGCGAGCTGATCGGCAAGTTGGGTCGCGGGAGGAAGCGTGTGCCAAGGGCGGTGGTCAGGAGTGGGCGGGAAGCCGGTCAACCACTGCTCCAGGCGATCCCCCCCCGGTCCCAGTCGGATGGATCCGTGTTGGAGAAGAGCCTTCTGTCCCAGCTTGCGGGCCGAACCGACCCATTTGACCCCAAACCATTTCAATTCGTGGCGCGAGGTGGACGCAAAGCACGGAGCCGCCCCCAGACCCAACGGATCACGCGAGGAACTTCCCCGCTCCAGGCTCAACCCCTCGATGCCGACCGCCCGGCCAGCTTCAAGAAGCCACTGGCCGAAGAATTCCTCGGGGGAACGCGCGCCCTGGCGAAAGATGGGGTGGTCGATGGGGAAGACCACGCTGTAGGTCAGTTCGTCCTGGTGCCATACGGCACGCCCACCCGTGGGACGATGGACCACCTCGGCGGGGCCGTCCGGGTCCGATCCCGGGGCGGCGCTCCAGGATTCCCAGCGAGGAGACAGGGCGATTTCCGGAGTCTGGTTCTTTCCCAGGCTCACCGTGGGGTGGTTCCAGGTGTACAAGCGCAGCACGGGGATGGTCGCTTCTCCGGAGCCACCGGTTCGAAGCGCGTGCTCCATGTCCTGGAACAGCATGGTGTCGACGCGCATGTGCTCGGCACCGCTGGCACCGTGGAGTGGATGGATCCGCAGTTGGCTCATTGGAAACAGCAAGGTACCTGATCGGTCCGATTCCAGCTATCTTTACCTCACTATGTCCGTACGAGTCGCCATCATGGGTGCCACCGGGGCGGTGGGCGCCGAACTCCTCTCCCTTCTCGACGAGCGCAATTTCCCCATCGGGGAACTGCGGCTTCTGGCCAGCAAGCGTTCCGCCGGTACCACCCTAGAGTTCCAGGGTCGGAAACTCAAGGTGGAGGAGCTCATCCATGGCTCCTTCGAAGGAATCGATCTGGTCCTGGCTTCCGCCGGCGGATCCATTTCCGCCGAGTTCGCTCCCAGCGCCGTGAAGGCGGGTGCGGTGGTCGTGGACAACACGTCCAAGTTTCGCATGGTCGACGGTGTTCCTCTGGTGATCCCGGAAATCAACGCCGATCGGATCAAGGACCACAAGGGGATCATCGCCAACCCCAACTGCAGCACCATCATCATGGCCCTTCCGGTGTATCCGCTGCACAAGGCCTTCGGGATCAAGCGCGTCCATGCCGCCACCTACCAGGCAGCATCCGGAGCCGGCGCACGCGCCATGGAAGAGCTCAAGCAGGAGACCGCGGCGGTCCTGGAGGGCAGGGAATTCAAGCCCACCGTGATCCCGCATCCCTACGCGTTCAACGTCTTTCCCCACAACGCTCCCTGGGTGGCCGATGTCGGCTACAACGAGGAGGAGCTGAAGATGGTGAACGAGACCGCGAAGATCTTCGAGACGGATTCCGTCAAGGTCCACGCCACCTGCGTGCGCGTCCCGGTGTTGCGCGCCCATTCGGAAGCCCTGAACGTGGAGTTCGAACGCGAGGTCACCGTGGAGGAGGCGATGGCCGTGCTGGCCAAGGCTCCGGGAGTGCGGATCCTGGAGGATGCCGCATCCAACCGGTGGCCCATGCCCTTGGACGCGTCGGGCAAGGATCCGGTCCTGGTGGGACGCATGCGCAAGGATCGGAGCCAACCGAACACGCTCGACTTCTGGGTGGTGGGTGACCAGATCCGCAAGGGCGCCGCCCTGAACGCGGTCCAGATCGCCGAACACCTCTTCGCTTGAGCCATCCCGGGATGGCTTGGATCGTCCTGGGTGCACTGATCGTTTCGGCGGCCTTCTATCTGATGGTCCTTCGCCAGGTGTTGCGGTGCGAAGAGCGTCTGAGAGCCATGGTGGTCTCCACCGAGTCCGCCATGGCGCGCCGGTACAAGGCCAAGTTGGTCGCACCTCCCTCCCAGGACGAGGAGGGCGAGGAGTGAGCGCGTCGGGTAGCTGGGTGGAGGTCGATCGCGGGGCGCTTTCGCGCAACATCGCCATCATCCGCAAGCAGGTGGGCCGGCGGCTGGTCCTGGTCTTGGTGAAAGCGGATGGCTACGGGCACGGAGCGGTGGAGACCGCCAGGACCGTGCTGGAGGCGGGCGCCGATCGCGTGGGCGTGGCGAGACTCCACGAGGGGGGGCAACTGCGCCGATCCGGAGTGGAGGGACCGATCCATGTCCTGGAACCGTTCCACCCCGACGACCTTGCCGAGTACGGCAGGTTGGGACTTGTGGCCACGGTGTGCGATCCGGATGCCGCGCAAGCCCTGTCCGACCACGGAACCGCCGGAGGAACACCCCTGACGGCGCACCTCAAGGTGGACACCGGCATGGCGCGACTTGGGTTGCACCACCAGCGGGATCTGGACCGGATCCGCTCCATCTTGTCGTTGCCGGGAGTCCATTGGGAGGGGATCTTCACCCATTTCGCCCGCTCCGACGACGATCCCGTCGCCACCGAGCTGCAGCTGGAGCGCTTCCTGGGGCTGCTGGCCGCGCTCGAAGCATCGGGCGTGCGCCCGCCCATCGCCCACGCGGCCAACTCGGCAGCCATCTTCCGGCATCCCGAGTCCTTCCTGGACATGGTCCGGCCCGGGATCGCGGTGTACGGCTACCCCCCGCCGGGCGCGGAGGATGCCGGGCTGGAGCCGGTCCTGCGCCTGCGTTCCACGGTGAGGCATCTGTCCTGGAAGGAGCCCGGTGAGGCGGTGAGCTACGGCGCCACCTGGGTCGCTTCGCGTCGCACTCGTCTGGCGGTGCTGCCTCTGGGATACGGGGACGGATTCTGGCGGGGCCATTCCAATCGGTTTTCCGTGGAGATCAACGGCACGATGTGTCCGCAGGTGGGGCGCATCTGCATGGACCTCATGATGGTCGACGTCACCGATGCGCCTTCGGTGGAGATCGGAGACGCCGCCTGGATCATCGGCAGCCGTCCCGAACTGTCCGCCGAGCGCCTGGCCCGGAACCTGGACACGATCGTCTACGAGGTCCTTTGCGATCTGGGGCGGCGGCTGGAGAGGGTGTTCGTCTAGGATCCGGCTTCCGGCACGCGCAAGGGCGCAGGCGGGGAACGGAGGCGTTGGGGATCCGATCTCGCACGATTCAGCCCGTCCTGGGGGGGATCCACCTTCGAGCGGGACCAATCCATCGCGGCACGGCGCACGCCGATTTGGTAGATTGACCGCTCCATGGTCCGTCTTCTTCTATTCACGGTCGCCGTCCTTTCCGCGACCACCTTCGCCCAGTCCTCCGACGAGGTCGCTCGCGAAATCCAGCGCCTCAAGACCCTGGTCGACGAGGAGAGACGGGGGATTTCCGCGGACTCCGCCCGCCATGCCGCCTGGCTGGCCCAGTCCAAGACCCGCCTCGCCTCGATGCGGCAGGATGCTTCGCGTCTGGCCACCGAGCGCGACAGCCTCCGCATGCTGGCCGAGCGAGAGAACCGCCCGAAGCCGCCCGCTCCACCACCCAAGACCAGCGCCGCGGTGCGCAAGGAAGCCTTGGCCGCATCCCTGGCCTTGGAGATCGAGAAGTCCCTGCCGCTTCTGTCCGGCGCCGACAGCCAGACGGTTGCCGAACGCTGGCAGGGGATGGTCAAGGGGCTGCGTACCGGTCGCCAGGCTCCCGACGAGGTCCTGGCGAGGTTTTTGGACGACCTGTCCGAACGTCTGGATCTGGCTTCTTCCATCCGCCTTCGCTCCGGATCGCGCACCGGCGCCGATGGCCGGACGCGCAAGGGGCATTGGATCGATCTTGGAACCTCCAGCCAGGCCTTCGTGGACCGCGAGGGAGTGGTGGCGGATTGGAGGCTTCCCGATGGCCGGTGGGTCTCCCTGGACCCCCAGGCGACGCGTGAATTGGCGCGTGCCGTGCACGTGATTTCCGGTGAAGGATCGCCTGCCTGGGTGAATCTGCCGGTCCGTGCGGAGGTGGGCAAATGATCCTCCTTGCCCTGTCCGTGCTGCTTGTCTCCGCGGATCCTCCGCCCGCCGCCGCCACCAAGACCCAGCGCACGGAATTGGCGCGGCTCCAGAAGCTCCGCGACAGCCTGGTGGCCTTCCGCTGGGAGAAGCGCCGTCAGGATCTTGCCGAACGCGACATCCGGAGCGATGAATTCGTGCAGGTCCGCGACAGCTTGGAGGCGATTCGCCAGGAGCGGTCCCAAGCCGACCTGGATTGGCGCCGGATCGCCCGGGACCAGGGTGGGCAGGCGCCCGTGATGGCTGTTTCCGATCCCACGGATCCCCTGGACGGGGTGCGCAGGGAATTGTCGGGTCGGCTGGAGGCCTTGCAGGAACGCGTTTCGCGCGGGATTCCCTGGAAGCTGGATGAACGTCGGGCCGCGGTCGATTCCGTCCGACGCCTGGTTTCCGAAGCCGGAGCGGTGGAAACCACGCTTCCCCGTGCGGTGGAGCTGTGGCGATCCGAATGGCGCCGGGCGGGACGGATCGATTCCTCCCGTGGTCCGTTGCCGCGTCCGGAAGGCGAGGCCGCGACGGGAACGATGCTGGTCTGGGGTGCCCTGGGCGGATGGTACGCGTCTCAGGAAGGCGACATCCGCGGTGCCCTGGTGCGGTCGGGTCCAGGAGGCGCTTGGGAATGGCGCGAGGACCTTTCCGATTCGGCTCGCCGGATCTTGTCCGGTTCGGGTGCGCTCCTTCCCGTGGACCCCGGCGTGGGCAGCGCCGAAGGGGAAGGCTTCTTCCACGTGGTAAAGCCGTCTGGATGGAAGGCGACGCTCGCCGGATTGCTGGACTTCCGGCAGGGGCCGTTGCATCTGGCTGCGCTGTGGGCGGCCCGCGCCGTGATGGCCCTCCTCGTGTTCCTGTGCGGATTGGTGGTGTGGACCGGCTGGATCGCCCACCGTCGCCTGCGCCGCGAGGAACGCGATGCGGTGCGCTACGAGGAGGTCGTGGTTCCGGCCATGTCCACGGATTCCGGCGCCAAGGCCCTGGCGACCACGCTCCCGGACACCATGGCCGGGCGGCTCACCCGCATGGGATTGGGATCGCGCGAATTGTCTCCGGATGCGCTGGAGCAGGTGCTCACCGCGGCGGAATCCGCCGAACAGCGCAAGATGGAGCGGGGACTGTCCAGCCTCGGAACCATCGGATCCAACGCGCCGTTCATCGGGCTGTTCGGGACGGTGTGCGGCATCCTGGATGCCTTCGCCGCCCTGGGCCAGGCCGGAGGAGGTCCGCAGGCGGTGATGACCGCCATCGCCGAGGCCCTGGTGGCCACCGCGGTGGGACTGTTCGTGGCCATTCCCGCCATCTGGGTGTACAACACCCTGCAGGCGCGCGCCATCGAACTGGGAGCCCGTGTTCGCGAGTTGCGCATCCTGATGGTCGCCGCCTCCTTGGACGCGGCCTCGCGTTCGGGAGCCATGGGCAAGTAGATGGCTGGCGAAGCGGGAGCACCCCGAAGGCCCATCGCGGCCATCAACATGACTCCGCTGGTGGACATCATGCTGGTGCTCCTGATCATCTTCCTCCTGGTGACCCAGGCGGTGGATTCGGCCGCGGTGCCCATCCGCCTGCCTTCGGCATCCAAGGCCCAGAGTTCCGCGCCCACCTCGCTGTTGGTGTCGCTGGATCCCTCCGGCGTGGTGCGTTTGGATGGTCGGGCCTACGACCGACCGGGTTTGCGACGGATCCTGTCCGACCTGTCCCGGCGCGACACGGCCCTGCAGGTGGTGCTGGCGGCGGACGAACGTCTGCCGTACGCCAAGGTGATGGCCGTCCTGGACGATGTCCGGGGGGCCGGAGTGCGTCGCTACGCCCTCAAGGTCAAGGCAGGTCCGTCGCCATGAGCCGTCCGGTGCGGTCGCGCTCGCAATGGCGTCGACGACCGGAATGGGGGCGGTCCAGCCGGGTACCGGCGTTGTTGGTGCCGCATCCGTCGCGTCGCAAGCTTCCTTGGCTGCTTCCGCTGGTGGCCGTGCTGGCCGCCGCGGCATGGTGGTTCGCGCCAGCCCCCGCCTCCCAGGTGACCCCTCCCTCCCAGGGGAGGGTTTTGGACGCGGTGCCGGTGGATCTGCCCCAGCCCCCGCCGCAGGTGTCGCAGCCCCAGGAATTCACAACACCGCAGGCCACTCCCGTGGCGACCACCCAAGCCGTGGCCATGTCCGCTCCGGTGGCGGGTCTGGTGGATCCGGGTGCCGGTGGAGGAGCCGGGAATGCGCCGGGGTTGGATCTTGGCCTGGAAGGTGGCCCCGATGGGATGGCGGTGGCCGCTGGCGGTGGTGGCAAGGGAAAGGGAATCGGGACCGGGACGGGTGATGGCGTGGGCACCCAGCGCATGGTGTATCAGCAGGGGCAGGTGGACCAGGACGCGGGGGTTTCCAGCCTCCAGGACCCCTGCTATCCGCGACGCGCCAAGGAGGAAGGTGTCCAGGCCAGCGTGGAGCTGAGGATCCTGGTGGACGAGCGCGGACGGGTGGAAAAGCTGGAGATCTTCGGTGCTCCGCCAGGATACGGTTTCGAGGCCGCCATCCAGGCGGCCAGCCAGAATTGGCGCTTCAAGCCGGCTCAATTGGGCGGTGTTCCGGTGCCCCAATGGGTGCGCCTTCCCTACACCTTCCATCTGGAGTGATGGGAATGGTCACCTTTTCCCTGGTGCTTTCGATGTGGGCGGGCGCGTCCTTGGACCTTTTCACCAAGGCCGGGATCGCCTACGACTCCGGCCGGATCGAGGAGGCGGCCCGCCTCTACCGGTTGGCGGGGCGTCGCGGCGAGCAACCTGCCATCGCCTGGTTCAATTACGGCAACTGCCAAGCCCGCCTCAAGCGTCGTGGAGAAGCCGCCGCCGCCTGGCGCAAGGCCCTGGAATGGGCGCCGCGTTTCAAGCGGGCCCGGCTGAATCTGGCCATCCTGTCGGAAGAGGATGGTCAGGTGGGGGTGGCCGTGGCCCAGTACGAACAGCTTTGGGAGTTGGATCCCAAGGATCCGTTGCCCGCCGAGCGCCTGGCCGAGATCCGCTTGTCGCAGAACGACGCGATGGGTGGGATCGAATGGTTCTCCAAGGCACTCCAGGCCGACTCTACCCGTGCCAGCTCCCACGAAGGCATGGTGCGTGCCCATCTCCAGGCGCGCGACACCCTGGCCGCGCGCCGCGCCTTGACGCGCTGGGCGCAACTGGGTGTGGACACCGCATCGGGTCCCTGGGTCACCCGGGCGGCCCTCTGGGAACGGACGGGGCAGTGGGAACAGGCCCGCACCAGCATCCAGCAGGCCCTGGCCCTGGATTCCACGCGTGCCAGCTCCTGGATGCTCCTGGCGCGCATCCTGCAAAGGGATGGATCGGATGCCACCGCAGTGGTGGTGTTGCGGCAGGCCACCCGCGTCCTTCCCCGCGAAGGGCGCCTCTGGAAGGCGTTGGGGCAGGCGGCTTGGCGCGCCGAACAGGGCGAGGAAGCCTTCCGCGCCCTGGATACGGCCCTTTCCCTGGGGGAGGCGGGAGCATCGGACCTCCTGGAACGGTTGGCCATCTGGCACCAGATCCGCGGCGAGCTGGACCTGGCCAAGCGCGCCCGGGAACGGGTGAAATCATCCAAAGGTTAGACCAGGAGTCAGAGGCGGTTGGCGAGGTAAGGGCCGATATGAGGGCTGGAGGTGGAGGCATTTTCGAGTGTCCTGAAGTTGTTTCCCTCTGCGCCCCTTCTGCCCGGTTTTTGGCGGAACCCCTCGCAAGTTCTGATATTTCATGATATTATGATGATTCAGACTCACGGTTCCTCAGGAGACTTTGCATGCGTCACTGCCTGACTTCCGGACTTGCGACTCGGCTTGCCGCCGCGCTTGCCGTTCTCTGCGCCATTCCCACCCAGGTCCGCGCATGGGACGAGGACCGCGTCTCCAGCGAGATCCAGCCCTACTTCGGCATCTGGGCTGGAACGTACATGGTCAATACCGATGATCTGTACACGAACGTGGGCGACAAGGGAAAGACCGTCCTCGGGGATGATTTCTTCCTGGACGTCCTGCCTGCTGGCGGTGTGAGCTTGGGTGTGGCCTATTCCCGGTTGCATACCGGTCTCAACATCGGCTACCAGCTGATCGATGGCGCTTCCGGCAAGGACAAGGCACTGGCCAAGCTGGGCCTGTACTCCAAGTACCAGTACCAGGTGATTCCGGTGGACCTGTCCGTGGACGTGGCGATGTTCCCCAACGAATACCCGGTCAATCTGCTGTTGGGTGGCTCTTTTGGCGTGGGCCTCTTGGGGATCCGCAATCCATACACCACTTTGGGGCACATGGAAGGCACCGACACCGTGGTCACCTTCTACTACAACGACTGGACGTACTCCAACGCTCTTCTCGCCACCGGGTACATCGGTGCGCGCATCAACCTGGGACGTCGCCTGAACCTGGAAGGACAATTGGGCTGGCGCGTGCTCCAGTCCGATGCCATGGAGCTGGGCGATGGCATGGTGACCGGACGTCTTTCGGAGATCAAGACCGACTCCGCCGGCAAGTCCACGATGTTCATCGAGCCGGCGCCGCTGGACCTCTCGGGTGCCTACTTCCGGGTGGATCTGCGCTGGACCTTCGCCTCCCAGGTGGAGCGCGAGGCCGATCAGCGGACGGTTCTGCGTGCTCGCGAAGTGCGCGACGCCTTGGCTCTGGCCGCTCTCCGACCCTACCGCGTCAGCGCTCGCTGAGATTCTTTTTCAAGAACTTGTCCCCGGACCCTTTCGAGAGGGCCGGGGCTTTTTATATGTTGGTCTCCCTTTTTCCGAGGATCGTCGTCGCATGAACTACGCCGAAGCCGGGGTATCCCTCGAGCGCTCCGACAAGGTAAAGAACAACATCGCCCAAGCCGTGAAGAGCACCTTCGGCCCCCGTGTCATGGGTGGATTCGGCGGATTCGGCGGTTGTTTCGATGCCCGCAACCTGGGCGTGTCGCCCGTGCTGGTTTCCAGCTGCGACGGCGTGGGCACCAAGCTCAAGCTCGCCTTCCAGTCGGGAATCCACAACACCGTGGGGCAGGACATCGTCAACCACTGCGTGGACGACATCCTGGTGCAGGGCGCCAAGCCCTTGTTCTTCCTGGACTACATCGCGACCGGGCGTCTTCAGGACGGGGTCGTGGAAAACATCGTCGACGGTCTGGCCAAGGCTTGCCGCGAGAACGGTGCTTCCCTGATCGGTGGGGAAACCGCCGAGATGCCTGGATTCTATCCGGACGGCGAATACGACTTGGCTGGCTACATCGTGGGCGTTGTGGAGCGCGAGAACCTCCTGGACGGCTCGCGGATCAAGGCCGGGAACGTCATCCTGGCCCTGGGTAGCGCTGGACTCCACACCAACGGGTATTCGTTGGCCCGCAAGGTGTTCTTCGACAAGGCCAAGCTTTCCCTGGACGCGCGGTTGGACGGTCTGAACGGATCGTTGCGCGAAGCCTTGATGGCTCCGCACCGCTCCTATCTCAAGGCGCTTCTTCCCCTGGTGGAAGAAAAGGCCGTCAACGGCATGGTGCACCTGACCGGCGGCGGTTTCCAGGGGAACATTCCCCGCGTGCTGCCCGCCGACTGCGACGCGGTGATCGATCGTCGCAATTGGGAGGTTCCGGCCCTGTTCCGTCACATCGCCGATCTGGGTCAGATCGAGCGCGACGAGATGGATCGGACCTTCAACATGGGGCTGGGCATGCTCGTGGTGGTGGATGCCGAACGCGCCGACGAACTGCGTGCGCGCATGGTGGAATCGGGAGAGACCGTCCACGTGGTGGGCCACATCGCCAAGGGTTCCAACACCGTCCGTCTGCTGGGCTGAGTTCGCGTCACCTCCCGGCTCCCTCGCCCGACGGGAGGGCTCCTGTCCATTGCCGGGCGAGGCCGAGGTCCATGCCATGAAATTGCATTTCCACAACACTCTCGGGCGCAAGCTCCAGGAGTTCGAGCCTCTCCAGCCGGGGCGTGTGGGAATGTACTGTTGCGGGCCCACGGTGTACCACTACGCGCACATCGGGAACCTCCGCACCTACGTCAACGAGGATTTCCTGCGCCGCGTCCTGGAATATGCGGGATACGAGGTGAACCACGTGGTGAACATCACCGACGTCGGACACCTCACATCGGATGCCGACGATGGCGACGACAAGATGGAGAAGGGTGCCGCCCGCGAGGGACGCACGGTCTGGGAGATCGCCGCCCACTACACCGAGGCGTTCCTTCGCGACTGGGAGCGTTTGAACCTGAAGGCTCCCACCCATTGGCCCAAGGCCACGGACTACATCGCCCAGCAGATCGACCTGGTGCGGGAGCTGGAGTCGCGCGGCTTCACCTACAGGACCGGCGAGGCGGTCTACTTCGATACCGCGAAGTTCCCCCGCTACGGGCATTTCGCGGGGATCAAGATGGACGATCTCCGGGCCGGTGCGCGGGTGGACCTGGGGGACAAGAAGAGTCCGACGGATTTCGCGCTGTGGAAGGTCTCTCCCAAGGACAAACGGCGGGCCATGGAGTGGGACAGTCCCTGGGGCGTGGGGTTCCCGGGATGGCACGTGGAGTGCAGCGCCATGTCCACGGCGCTGATCGGGAGGACCTTGGACATCCACTGCGGCGGCACCGACCACATCCGCGTGCACCACACCAACGAGATCGCCCAGAGCGAGTGCGCCCACGACGGGGCCCCCTTCGCCCGCTTCTGGCTGCACAACGAATTCCTGAAGACCGAGGACTCCGACAAGATGTCCAAGTCCTCCGGCGAATTCCTCACCCTCCAGGTGCTGGTGGACCGCGGCTTCCACGCCCTGGACTACCGCTACTTCTGCGCCACGGCGCACTACCGGAAGTTCCTCACCTTCTCGTGGGGAAACCTGGAAGCCGCCCGCGAGGCGCATCGCGCCTTCCGTCGCCGCACCGCCCCCCTGGTGGCCGCAGCGAAGGCCGCGGAGAAGACCGCCCCGATGCCGGACGTTGCCAGAACCTGGCAAGATCGTTTCGAGGAGGCGTTGGGACAGGATCTGAACATCCCCAAGGCGCTGGGAGTGGCGCAGACCCTGGCCCGCGAGACCGGACTGGCCGAAGCGATCCGGGGGGCGCTCCTCCTGGACTGGGACCGCGTGCTGGGTCTTTCCCTGGAAACGAACCTGCCGGAACCCGAAGGGGAGGCGGTGGACCAGGCCGAGGTGGCTCGCATCGAGGCTCTGGTGTCGGCGCGAACGGTGGCTCGCGAGTCCAAGAACTGGCCGGAGGCCGATCGGATCCGCAAGGAATTGGCCGATCTGAAGGTCGTGGTGACCGACACTCCCGCGGGGCCGACCTGGAAGAAGGGGTGATCGGAGCGCTCCCGGCGGTGCGATCGCGGCGTTGGCGAGTATACTTCAGGAACAGATGGTTTTCGCGTCCCTCCGTCCTTCGATGTCCCTGCCGGGATCCTCGGGGCGAACGGAGTTCATCGACGCCCGTTTCGGTACGCAGAGGAGATGCAGCATGAATACCCACCCCTGGAAGATGGACGACGACGACGACGAGGACTCGCACTGCCCCGACTGCCATGGCAAGGAGAAGGACAAGGAAGAGAGCCTGGAGAAGAAGCTCTCCGAGAGCTTCCTCAAGAATCGTCGCGTGTTCCTGTGGGGACAGGTCGACGACAAGTCGGCCAAGGAAGTGGTCGCCCGGCTTCTGTATCTGGATAGCCTGAGCCAGGAGGATATCGTCCTTCTGGTGAACAGCCCGGGAGGCGTGATCACCTCCGGAACGGCCATCCTGGACGCCATGGATGCGGTGAAATCCGACGTGGTCACCGTGGTGATGGGGCAGGCCGCATCCATGGGCGCGGTGATCGCCGCCTACGGAGCCAAGGGCAAGCGCTACGCATGGAAGCGCAGCAGGGTCATGATCCACCAGCCGTTGATTTCCGGAACCATGTACGGACCGGCGTCGGACATCCAGATCCAAGCCGAGGAGATGCTCCGCATCCGCCGCGAACTCAACCAGCTCCTGGCGGACGCTTCGGGCAAGACCCTGGAGCAACTGGAGATCGACACCGACCGCGACAACATCATGACCGCCACCGAGGCCTGCTCCTACGGATTGGTGGACAAGGTCGAAAACTTCTCCTGACGGAATCCGACGCTCCTTCCGGCGCGTTTGACGGAATCCGTCAAATATCCTCGGGTCGACGTCCGGTCTCGCGGTCGTCGGCACGGGAGGGCTCCTGATGGCTGTTCTTCCCGGCGACGACGGTCCCTACGTGTTCGCTAGCGTGGTCCCCTCCCCAGGGGGAGCCGCGCTCGTGGAGTACTTGGCGGGCCGCTTCACCTACCGTTCCCGCGAACAATGGCTGGAGCGCATCCGCGCGGGCGATGTGCGCATCGGTGGCGAGGATCGGCCTTCTCCGGATCGGATCCTGGTCGCGGGGGAGGCGCTGGAATGCATCCACCGCGACTACGTGGAGCCCGAAATCCCCACCGATTGGCGGATCGTGGCTCTGGGCGACGATTGGCTCGCCGTGGCCAAACCTTCCGGCATGCCCGTCCATTCCACGCCCAGGATCTACCGTCAAAGCCTGGTGTGGCAGGTCCGCAAGTTGTGGGGAGCGGATTGGTCGCCCGTCCACCGCATCGACCGCGACACCTCGGGGCTGGTCCTGTTCGCCCGTGGATCCCGGCTTCTGGGGTGGCTCAACCGGGCCTTCGAGCATCGACGGGTGGAAAAGGTCTATCTGGCCCGGGTCCATGGACGCGTGGACGAGGCGATGGTCGCCGACGGCCCCATCGGGTCCGCCGACGATCCGGAAATCTCCGTGCGCCAGGCCGTCCGCTCCGAGGGCAGGGAGGCGCGGACGGAAATCCGTCCGATCGCACCCGGACCCGACTGCACGACGTGGATCCTTGCCAGGCCCTTCCAGGGACGCATGCACCAGATCCGGGTGCATTGCCAGAGTCTTGGCCACCCGCTGGTGGGGGATCTCCTCTACGATGGCCGGGAGGGGGAGGGGTACAAGCGCCGTGCCGGGGCCGACCCGTCCGAATCGCCGCTCGAACGCCTGCAACTGCACGCCTACCAGTTGCGATTCCACCCCGCACCGCCGGGGACTCTTCCCGATCTCCTGAGATGCCCTTCGGAATCCTTTCCCTTTCCTGGTCCCATGTGATAGACTGGAAACTGTGATCCACCAACCCTCGAGGACGTGTCGCATCGTGCTGCTCTCCGATCAGCCGATGGCGGAGCGGTTCGGCCAGATCCTCCTGCAGGTGGCTTCCGAGCAGTTGTGGCTGCAGGTGCAGTGCAATGCCGAGGCCACACCGCCCTCTCCAGGCGAAGTCGTGGTGGTGGTGGCGGATGCCGGGATGGAAGCCCAGGTGCCCTGGATCGAGCAGGACCAGTTGGTCGCCTGCCGACTGGAACTGCCCCGGGACCTTCGCGAATCCGATGTGGCCACCCTGACGGAATGGGTGCTCAGCGTGGGCAGGCTCCAGGTGGAGAGGGTCTCGCTGCGCAGGCTGGTGGATCGGTTCGAGGAACGGATCAAGCGGGATTCGGGGCGCGTGCGGATGGCCGATCTCCTCCAGGAAGCCAACAATCGCCTCCAGGAACAGTCGGTGCGCGACGGACTCACGGGGATCCCCAACCGCAGGCGCTTCGAAGAACATTTCGATTTCCTCTGGGGGCGCGCGGTTGGCGATTGCGTGCCCATCACCTTGATCCTTTCAGACATCGACTTCTTCAAGAAGCTCAACGACCGATTGGGGCATCAGGCTGGCGACCGCTGTCTGCAGGAGGTGGCCCACAAGCTCGCGGGACTGGTGGAGGGGGAAGACGATCTGGTCGCCCGATACGGAGGCGAGGAGTTCGTCGTGCTGCTGTGGGACGCCGATCGCCAACGTGCGCAGCAGATGGCGGAAAAGCTCCGGATCGGCGTGCGCGAACTGGGTATCGCCCATCCCGACCATCCCGCGGGAATCGTGACCATCAGCCTGGGCGTGACCTGTGCCACACCCTCGTTGACATCTTCTGCCGAGGACTTCCTGCACCAGGCCGACGACCTTCTGTACCATGCGAAGAGTGCTGGACGCGACCGGTGGGAGATCCTCCCTGCGGAGGGGGGGGCATGATCCATCCGAGAGTCGTGGTGGATGGCGAAGGTGGCGAGCCTTTGAAGAACCTCGTGCCCACCTTCAAGATGTGCGCCTTGCAGGCGTTGCGGACGGTGGTGCGGATCCCGGTGCTGGCGGGGTCGGGTTGGCTGGTCTGGCCCTCCTACGCGGCCTCCGTGGAGACGGGTGCCGCGGTCGGATTCGCTGGAAGCCACTGGAAGTGCCAGTGCGTGGTCTCCAGCGACGAGCGCCTGCGCGTCCTGTTGAGGCCCGATCTGGATCTGGAGCTGTGGGTGGACGCCCTGGGGGAAGTCGCCAACACCATCTGCGGGTTGCTCCAGGGGCGGGAGGATTTCCGGGCCGTGTTCGGAACCATGCTGCAATCGCCCCCCGTGGGCATGCTGAATGGGCGCATCCGCATCCAAGGGTGGACCGTATCCGGGACCATGACCGCCCAAGCGTACGGGGATGTCCAATTCGCCTTCGGGATCCGCCGAGTGGAAAGCAATCGTCAGCTCTGAGGCTGTGTTCCCCGTCCATCGGGGGATTCCGGCTTCGAGCCTATCTGCCACCCCACAGTCCGATGTCGCAGGTGGTTCCGTCCATGTCCTTGCACAGGCGGGGCCCCTTGTCCAAGAGTGGGCTGTGGGCGGACAGGGCCCAGGGCCCGGTTCCGGGTGGTTCGCGCAAGGGCCTTCGCGGAATCCACCAGGAGGCGGTGTCGAGAGCGCGTCGACGGGCTAGTTCCAGGCGGCGGGCGGTGTCCGAACCGCGCAGGACGGGATCGCGCCTCCAGTTGCCGAAACGGTCCGGAAGGGTGTCCGCCTTCCAGGATCCAGATCCCGCGGGGCCGCGAACGATGGCCTCGCCGCGGTGTCCGAAGAAGCAATTGCCCTCCAGGCGGGCGAGCCCCACTCCGTCGAACCGGATTCCGTCGGTGCTCCCTTCCAGAAACAGGTTTCCCCACAGGTGGGGAGACGATCTGCGCGAAACCACGTCGGAAACGACGCTGCGATGGAACAAGCTGTGCCGCACCGCCGGTGCGCCGCCTCCCAGCACGGCCACGCCCACTCCGCATCGCAGGAAGGAGGCATGGGCCACCTCGCCATCGCCACCCAGGAAGGTGATGCCCGTGCGCGCCTGCGAGATCTCCAGCCAGGCGAGTCTCACCTGCTTCGGAGACGTCCGGTCCAGACGGATGCCTCCCCAGGACAAACCCTTCGCCAGGGAATCGGGCAGAAAACGGACGGGAGCGGACGGTTTGCCCTCCACCAGAAGAGTACCTCCCGCCATCACCAGGAGACTGGTGCCGTCCTGGTTCGTGGAATCCGGGCAGGCGTCGCGGGAAGCCATCTGCACTTCCACGCCCGGTCCGATGGTCAACGTCTGTCCGGGCCCCACCACGACCGTTCCGGAAAGCCGCAGGATGCCGTCGCGACGGGTCCATCCGACCTGCTTGCGCGTCAATGGCCCGCACAGACCTTCGGGGCGCTTGCGGAGCCGGGGCGCGTCGGGGGCCTCGGGTCGTTTCGCCTTCGGGGGGGGGGCGCTCCGCGACTCCTGGTGGAGATCGGGCGCCAGGAGCGATGAAGGTGGTGTGTCCTGGCCCTGCTCGACGGCCCCGAGAACAGGCGACTCGTGGGGAGTGGGCTCGCGGGCACTGGAAGGTTCCGAGCCCCAGAGGCTGGCGGTGAGGATCAGGATCGCACGCACGCGTCCAGTCTACCATCCACGGCGATCCGTAGATGTTTTTACGTTCCAGACCTCAGTTGCCCACCCAAATCTCCTGGAGAATCCATGAAATCGCTGTTTAGAAGCTTCGGAGGCTCGTTCGTCTTCACCATCGTGTGTCTGACGACGGCGTTCTGGATCGGATACCGGGCCGGCGGATCCCTCGCGGCCGGCTTCGCGGCATTGTTCACCGCGGGGATGCTGGGCATCCTGGAAGTCTCCCTTTCCTTCGACAATGCCGTGGTCAACGCCAAGGTGCTGACGGGCATGTCCCAATTCTGGCGCAAGATGTTCCTGACTGTCGGCGTTTTGATCGCCGTCTTCGGAATGCGGGTGGTGTTTCCGTTGATCATCGTGTGGGCCGTGGGCGATGCGACCGCCGGCGAAGTCCTTCGCATGACCTGGGAGAATCCCGCCAAGTTCCAGGAAACCTTGGTGAACCAGCATGTCGTGGTGGCGGGTTTCGGCGGAGCTTTCCTATGGATGGTCTTCACCCGGTTCTTCTTCGACCACGAGAAGGACACCCACTGGCTTTCCTTCCTGGAAAAGCCCCTGGCCAAGGCCGGAAAGATGGAGGCCGTGTGGGTCACCTTCACCATGATCATCAGCTTCGTTTTTTCCCGCTTCATTCCCGACGGGCACGGACCGGCCTTCCTTTCCGCTTCCATGATGGGCATCCTGGTGTTCCTGATGGTGGAAGGACTTTCGTCCATCTTGAATGGCGAGGAAGAGGAGAGCTCCACCGGGGACGTGGTCAGAACCGCCGGAACGGCGGGATTCGCCTCGTTCGCCTACCTGGAAGTCCTGGACGCCTCGTTCTCCTTCGATGGCGTGATCGGAGCCTTCGCCATCACCAACAACCTGTTCATCATCGCCCTGGGGTTGGGGATCGGCGCCATGTTCGTGCGTTCGCTCACCATCAAGCTGGTGGAAGTGGGGACGCTGCAGACCTACACCTACCTGGAACACGGGGCTTTCTGGGCCATCGGTGCGCTTTCCCTGATCATGTACCTGAGCGCGGCGGGCAACCACATCCCCGAAGTGGTCTCCGGTACCGTGGGCCTGGTCTTGATCGCGGCCAGCTTCGTGACCAGCGTGATCTCCAATCGCCGCGCCGCCCAGGCCTGAGCATCGCTCGCTACCCGCCAAGAGGGCGGGTAGCTACATTTCGGAGCTGTTCTTGAACCACTTCCATTTGAAAGGATGACCATCATGGCAATCACAAAAGTCTGGCTCGACGAATCCGAGAACGAGTGCACCATGTGCGGCGCTTGCGAGGCCGTGGCGGATTCCGTGTTCTCCGTTCCGGAAAAGATGACCGTGAAGGCCGGTGTCGACTTCTCCAAGTTCGAATCCGAAATCAAGGAAGCCGCGGACGGTTGCCCGGTCGCCACCATCGCCTACGCCGAAGACGGCTCGAGCAAGCGCGCCAACGCCTAAGCGAACGCCTCGCTCCATGCATCCGGTCCCGGATCCCCCGGTGGGGTCCGGGACCTTTCGTTTCTTGGGCTGGACGTGCGGCTGGGGAAGTGGGATACTCCTGCCTCACGGAGGACCGCGATGTCCATGGCCCAAGCAAGTTCCGCGTATTTTCGAATTCCCAAATTCACCCACGGAGACCTGGAAGAGGTGATGCAGACCTTCCGTCCCCAGGAGTATGGGGACTTGGCACCCGACCAGGACCTTCCCTTCTATCCCTTTCCCGGCGCGCCCGCCGCCGACGAAGACGCCTTTCTGCCTCCTCCCACCCACTGAGAGGGGCTGATTTCCGGGGGAACGGTCGCCTCTTCGGGCGGAGTCCCCATCCGGAGGCCTATCGTCGCACCAGCCAGCGGGAAGAGATCCGTTCTCCGCCGGCCTCGAGCACCAGGAGGACCTGTCCGGTGGGCGACGACAACCGCAGAGGTCTTCCGTAGGAGCCCGGATCCATCTCCTCGTCCACGAGGTTCCCCAGCCGTCGTCCCCGCGGATCGAAGGCATCGATGCGTACCCGGCATCGTCCCAGGCGATCCGGAAGGCTCCAAGCGAGCGCCGCTCCGCGGATCCCCACGGAGAACGGGCGTGGAGCCCTGGGGCCGGGGGGAAGCCCCGCCAGGATCATGAACGTGCGTTCCTCCTCTTCGCCGACCGCCCACTCCGAGGTTTCCGCCAGGGGGAGCCATCGGTCTGATTTGTCGTCGTGGATCCAGACTTCCATCAGGGTGTCGCTTCCGGAGCGCAGGCTTTGGAGGATCAGAGGTTGGCGAGGCGTCAGCCCCTGGAGGCGCACGATCCAGGTGGTGGACGAATCGGAAGGGACCCGGATGTCCGCAAGCAGGGCCGTCGCGGGAGTTCGCGGATCGTGGAGGGAGGCGCGGAGGCTGGAGCGGGGCCCCGGGGGAAGCTCCCAGGACCGACTGGACTTGTCCAATCCCGCCCAGATCGCCGAGACGCCGTCGCCGCCCTGGCTTGCCTGGATCCCGATCCTCAAGGCCGGGGGGGAGAGGAGCGACCGGGCGCGCCAGGCGCCGGAGCCGGACGGACCATCCGGCACGGACGACAGTTGGAGTTCCATCGCCTTGGACGAGCGGTTGAGGATCGCCGCTCCCCGCCAGGCGCCCCAGCGCAGGGTGGTGTCGGGGATCGACCAGCCCTGGGAAGGGCCGTCGAACAGGTAGGGTCCGGAAAGACTCGTCGAATCGCTTCCGGCCAGACGCCAGATCTGCTTCCAGGAGAGGTCGAATCCGAAGGGATTGCCGATGGCGTTCCAGCCCGGCTCCAGTCGGATCTTCACGATCCTGGACATGGGGAGCGTCCAGCGTCGCGCGATCCAGGGTGTCAGCGGAAGCCCCCGTGTGCGCACCCAGAAGCTCCTGCCCCAGGCATCCATGGAATCCCCCTTGAGGAGGTCCTCGAGCCTTCCGGAATCGGCGGCGAAGACCCTCCAGTGGCGGGGGTCGTCCTCGCCCCATTGGGCGCGGAAGGACGCGTGCGCGCTGCCTTCGCCCCGCAGGTAGGGAAGCGCCAGGAGTTCGTAGCGGTCTTCCGTGCGCTTCCATGGGGAAGCCAAGCTGTCCAGGTGGACCACGATGTCCACGGTGTCGGTCCGCGCGACAGTCCGGCCGTCGCGTGCTTCCACCCAGTAGCGACCGCCCAGGGGAAAATCCTGGCGGGAGATCAGGACCAGGCCGGTATCGGTGATCGATCCCGACAGATCTCGGCAGGAGACGGCATGACCAGCCTTCTGCAGGCACAGGCGTCGGGAGAGTCCGGCGACGTTGTCGCTCGCGCTCCAGCGGATCAGGACCGGGACGGACCCCATGGAGTCGGTGGAGTGGATCGCGGACACGGCGGGAGCCACGGTGTCCCAGCCCAGCCACCACGAGCGGATCCCCCAGGCGGGGAACACCACGAAGTCGCCGGCGGCGACGGAGGTGGCCAGATGGACCTTGCCGGCCGTGTCCATCCAGTACACCGATGGAATTTCGCCGACACGCCGCTTCGCATCCGGAACCAGCGTCAGGGGCGCCCGGATGCGCACCGTGTCGGGGCCTTCCACGGAGACGACGATCGCCGAGTCCGAACCGGCGATGCCCCGCGAGGACAGGGACGAATCGCGCACCGTCACGGAAACACCCAGAGGTGTCCCATGCCTGGGCACCGACACCCGGATCCCGTGCCCGGCGCGGATCATGACGGAATCCGTCGAAGGAGCCAGCGTGGTGTCCAGCTCCGAGACCCACAGGAGGGCGGAGTCCACGGATCCCTGGAACCGCGCGAACACCCGCGAGGTCCCCGCGAGCATCCCCAGTACCTTCCCCGAGGATAGGTCGCCGAGGTCGGTGGTCCAGCCCCAATCGACGACGGAACCGGGAAGGAGGGAGTCCGAGCCGTCGGATCGGCTGAGCACCGCCTGGAACCGGGCGGTGTCGCCGAGGAGGACCTTCAGCGTGCTGGGTCGCAGCTCCAGGGCCAGCGATCTCAACGCGATGTGGAACGTGTCGATCGCGCTCGAATCGATTCCTCCGTCGGAGGTGCCCCCGTCGTCGCCCAGGCGCACGTAGAGAGTGTCGTTGCCGGTGACGCCGCGCAGGGGGGTGAAGCGCAGGGTGCCTTCCGGCGAGAGCGAAGGCTGGACCGCGAACAGTCCGGGCGAGGTGTGCGTCAGGCGGAAGGCGGTCTTCTGGAGGGATTCGTCGGCTGGACCCGCCTCGATGGAGCGCGCCCAGCCCGCGTGGATGCGTTCGAGGGAATCGGATGCGGCGGTGGGATCGGTTCCCTTGGAGAACCGGGGCGGATCGTTGACGGGACGGACGGAGATGGTGAAGCTGTCCACTTCGCTGGAATCGGGGTTGTCCGAGGCGCCCAGACGGATCCTGACCGTCGCGGTCCCGTTGGAGTCGGCCTGCGAGGCGAAGGTGAGCGTGCCGTCCGCGGAAATGGCCGGCTGCGCGGAAAAGAGGGAGGGATGGTCGTTGGTGGCGCTGAACCCCACGCGCTGGCCGTCGGCGCCCGAACCGCCGGAGATGGCGGTGGCCCAACCGGAGATGGTGGTGGGGCCGGCGTCCTCGCGGACGGTGGGGGATGCGCCCTTGGCGAAGAACGGGGCCTTCCGGGAGACGATCACGTCCACCTGGGAGGAACCGTAGGACACGGCCACGTCCAGGTTGTGCACGTTGTTTCGCGTACGCACGGTCGCGAATTGTCCGGAAACGCTTCCCGCCACGGCCACTCCGCCGGCGGTGCCGGTTTCCGAAAGCCCGGCCAGATCCAGGTCCAGGATGGATTTCCCGCCAAGGACCAGGGCTCCGGTCAGGGAGAGACGGTCGTACCGCACGCCTGGTTTGGTGGTGCCTCCGAGCTGGATGCGCAAGCTGGAGCCGGAATCGCGCGACAGGTCCAAGGACTGGGCGGACAGCTGTCCCACGGAGTCGATCGGGCCCGGCGCGATCGCGCCTCCCCGCGCGGTGATGGAGCCTCCGATGCTTCCGCTACCGCAGAGGACCGCCCCGGAAGACACGGAAACCGCGCTCTGCGAGAGCGATCCGGCCACGCACAGGGTTCCGGAGCCGATCGTGGTCGGTCCGGTGAAGGTGCTTTGACCGCGAAGGGTCCAGGTGCCGGATCCGGTCTTCGCGAGGCCTCCGGTCTGGGTCGCCACCGGCGCATCGAGACGGCAGGCCCCGGCCGATCCCCCCAGCGTGAGGTTGTTGTTGTTCCCTCCGATCGCCGTCTGGCTGGTCAGCCGGATGGGGCCGGCGGTGGCCGCGATGGTGGCGTTGCCGGCAAGGGTCAGGGGGCCGGCGAAGTCGGCGGGGGTCGTCGCCCCGTTGACCAGGGCGCCATCGCCGCCCGGCCCGGAGCCCGAGATCGACAGGGGTTCGGTATCCGCGACGGTCTGGCCGTTGAGGTCCAGGGCTCCCGTTCCGGAGACGACCGTTCCTCCGGAGATGTCGCCGAGCGCCTTGGCGCTTCCCATCCGCAGGGTTCCTCCGGAGATGGAGAGGGAGCCTTGGAAGGTGTTGGCGCCCGCCAGGGTCTGGCGGCCTGCGCCGGACTTGGTGATCGCGATCTTCCCGACGATGCTCCCCGCGAAGGTCGTGTCGACATTTCCCGTCAATCCGAGCGTGCTCTGGGTCCCCGAATTGCGGATCGAGACGTTCCCGTTCGCGGAGGAGTGGATGGCCTGGAACACCTGGTTGTACCCGTCGAGGTCCAGGGTGGACGTGAAGGATTCGTGCGGTTGGGTCCAGACCGCGTTGGGGGGGATCCCGTTGGTCGCCCCCAGGCGGGCCGTTCCCTCGGCGAGCTCCATGTTGGTGGCTCCTCCGCCCCCCTTGTAGACGATGGTCCCCGAACGATGCCGGATGGTGGTGGCCGTGCCGCCCATGTTCAACGCCCCGGAAAGGGTCAAGGTGCCGGAATTCCCCGCCGCGCCGGCGATGGTCCCGTCCCAGGCGCAGTTGGCGTTGACCGCCAGCGGGCCCGACCATCCCGCGCTGGCTCCCGAATCCGGCATGAGCGCCCCGTTGCCCACGCCCGCGTCGCAGCTGGAGATGGTCAGCGGATTGGAGAACACCGTTCCGCTCCCCAGGAGGATCCGGCCCCCGTTTTCCATGATGACGTTTCCCGTCCCCAATCCTCCGGTGTTCTTCACCAGGGTGGTCCCCCCCTTGTGGGTGTACGACCACATGCCGGAATTCGACAGGGAGATGGTCAGCTTCCCGTCGCCCGACTTGGAGATGCCTCCCGCGAGGTTGGAGGCGACCGTGGCGTCGGCGTTGGCCACGATGGTCGGTGCCGATCCGGAAAGGTTCAGGGTGCCTCCGTTGAGGGTGTATCCGGAAGCGGTGAAGACCAGGGAGTCGGCCTGCATGGTGCCGTTGACGTTCACGGTCCAGTTCCCGTTCGACCCGGAGAACTCGGCCGTGTTCCCTCCGCCCGGCCAGGAGGACAGGGTCGTTCCGTTCTTTGTCCAGAAGTTGTCCGAGCCCCAGTTCCCGCCGCCGGCTTGGATCCCGGGGTTCGTGGAGACGTCCCAGGTGGTGCGTTCCGGGAGGTTGTTCACCGCGATGGGAAGGACGGATTCGATCCAGGCTCCCTGGGTGTCGGTGCTGCGCACGCGGATGGACAGGGATGGTCTGGTCTCGTAGTCGAGGATGGCCGCGGTGTTCAGGCTGAACCCGACGATGGAAAAGAGGTTGTTGTCGGTGGAGCCGGTGCCCGAGACCAGGGTGTAGGCGAAGATGGTGCCGCCGTCCGGATCCGTCGTGGCGAAATCCCCGACGATCGTTCCGGTGGGGAGGTTCTCGTCGACGCTGGACTTGGTCAGTTGGATGCCGGTGGGGCTCTCGTTGGATCGCAGGGCCCAGGTCGTGGCGTCCTGGATGCCCGCGAAGTCGTCTCCGGAGGTCTGCTCCTCGATCGCTCCGGGGGCGATGCTCACGTAGAAGGAATTGTCCTTGGAGAAGGTGGTGGAGGGAACGAACGTCAACTTGTCGGAGCCGGACGCGACCAGCGAAACGTCGTCGAACCAATAGGTCCCCGGGGTGGAAATGTTGAATCCGAAGGTATGGACGAGATTCGGCGTGGCGATGCCGGATATGGGCATGGACACCCGGGTCCATGCGTTCTGGGTCAGGCCGACCGCGCTCCTCCCCACGGCCCAGGTGAATTCCACTCCGCTGTTGGTCACCGGTTCCACCTTCGCGGAAGCCACGGTGGTATAGGCCCAGAACACGACGGAATCCATCGTCGACCAGTCCGGGCCCATCGGAGAGTAGAAGGCCTGCGCCTGGCTCCATTCCGCGTCCGTCGTGACCGAGAGCGATGCCTTCCCCGAGTGCGCGCGGGTGGTGTCGCGCGATCGCTTGGCCGCTCCGAAACCGGAGGCGAATTCCTCGGCCGATGCCTCGAACCCGTGCATGAGCGCGGCTCCTCCCACCGACACCGCTGGCGAGGAAACCGGGATGGTCTCCAACGGGGTGTTGTCGCCGACCCGGTGGATCGCGATGCTTCCGGTCCCGATCCGGACGGGTGCGGAGAAACAGACCTTGAAGGGTTGGCGCCCCACCACCATGCGGGCGTCCCGCGCGGGCCAGAAGTCCCGCACGGTCGGAGCCGCGCACCAGCAGGGCAGGGACGCCGCCAGCAGAGCGCACACGAGCGGTCGGCTCCGGCGATCGATGCCTCTGCCGTGTACATCCGGCGCAGCGTTGCCCATCGAAGCGTTGGTCTCCCTTCCCGAAGTGGTCCCTGGTCGTCGAGACATTGTACCGCCCTCCGGGCCCGCGTTCCAGTGTTCCGCGAAAGGTGCTGGACGGGAAGGCATTCCCGCATGCGCAGTGGTAAGATCGTGTCGGCCATGCATCCCATCGTCGTCATCGCCTTGCTCCACGGGGCCGGATCCACCGGAGGCCCGGAGGAAACTTCGCTTCTGATCCAGCAAGCCAGGGAACTGCTTTCGGGTGGCCATCCCGCCAAGGCGGATGTCCTCCTGCGACGCGCCCGCAGCCAGGACTCCAACCAGACCCAGGTGGATCTGCTGCGCTCCCGATGTCGCGCCGCCTTGGGGCGTTGGGTTCCCGAGGATGGCGATTCGGATTGGATGGAGGGCGATGCCCGACTGGAGGTGGCAGCGCGGGAGCGGCCGGATTCGCTCTTCCGTCTGGCCCAGTCCCTGCTCCAAAAGGAGAATATCGCGCAAGCCGCGACGGTCTCCGGGGTCCTGGCTCGCGCGAACACCGCCTCGCCCGCCCACCTGAAGCTCGCCCAGGATCTGCGGCTGCGCCAGGAGGCTTTGATCGCGTTCCATGGCGATCTCGCCCGCCGCGCCCAATCCCGAGGGGATCTGGAGGAATCGGCGGTGCAATGGCGACTGGCCTGGACCGCCCGGCCCGAGGATGCGTTCCTGCGCGATCAGGTCCAGCGCTCCTACGAGGCGCGATCGGCGGCCATCGCCCAGTTGCGGACGGTCCTGTCGCGGGCCCTGGTGGCGAAGGAGGAAAGCATCGCCTACGAGATCGCCTCCAAGGCCCAGACCGCCTTTCCCGGCGTGGCTCCCTTCCGGAAGGTCTACGATTCCCTGAGGGTGTTCCGCGTCGCCGCGCGCGACGCGCGTCTGGAGCGGATCAACGCCATGGCAGACCAGGGCATGGAGGAAGAGGCCATGGAAGCCATGGATGTCCTGGTGAAGAGCGATCCGGAGGATCCCTCCCTGGAACTGGCCCAATCCCTCCTGCAAAGCCGTCTCCAGAAACGGCGCAAACGTCTCCAGACGGCGGAATTGGTGCGTTCCTGCGATGCGGCCGTGGCCGCGGGCGACGTGTTGCGCGCCAACGATGCGCTCGCCGAACTGCGTCGGCTCGGAGCCGACGGACTGGAGATCGACCGTCTTCCCTCCAGGATCGATTCCTTGCGCTCCACCCGCAAGGCCATGGAAGCATTCGACGAAGTCATGCTCCAGGCGCGGGCGGCGTTGCGTTCGGGCGACGTCGCGGCGGCACGGGCCCACCTGCAGAAGGCCGCGATCCTCCAGCCCGCGAGCAACGTGGTCAAGGGGTTGATCGCCAACCTCAACCTGCCGCGGCCGACTACCGCTTCCGCCAAGATTCCCAGCGTCGCGCCTCCGCCTCCGCCGCCGACAGGTCTCAGCGCGGAGGATCTCCGCAGGTCCAAGGAGCTTCTCCTCGCCGGAGTGGCGGCCTACCGCGCGGGCGAATATCCCAGGGCGATCGAATCGTGGAAGAAGGTGCTGGAAATCGATACCGGTTGCGTGCAGGCGCGCAAGTACCTGGCCAACGTGGGCCTCAAGCAGACGAGGTTGAAATGATTCGCTGGATCTGGGGTTGGATCTGCCTGTTGTTGTACCAGGTGGCGACTTCAGGCGAAGTTGCCTGGCGTCGTGTTCCCTTCGAGCCTTCGCGCGGCATCGCCACGGCCATGGCCACGATTCCCGGCGGTACGGCGGTGGGGACCTCCGCGGGAGGGTTGCTCGTCCTGAAGGCCGGAAGCGGCAGACTCGAGTCCCTGACGGAAGCTGCATCGGGTCGGATTCGGAAGGTGCGCTCGCTGGCCTGGGGAGCGGGAGGTCTGTGGATCGTCTCGGACGGGGGACTCCATCGCTGGGATCCGTCCACCAGAAGTCTTGCCGCGATGGGTGTGGAACGGCCCGGCGGCCCCCCCGGGGATGTCCGTCTGGTGGCCGTGGCCGAAGGTGTCGTCTGGCTCGCTTCGGATAGGAGCGTATGGTGCTTCCGGCCGGGCAGGCCGGACAGTTGGCGGGAATGGATGTTGCCGATCCAGGACGTTCCAGGAGCGATCCTCCACGTGGGAACCCGGCTGATCCTGGGAATGGAAACCAAGGGGTTGCTGGTGCTGGACAGCGCTTCGGGAGTCTGGGTGCGCCTGGGAAGAGCCGAAGGGCTTTCCTCCGACCAGGTCGTGGGGCTGGAATGGGTGGGGGCCGAGGTCTTCGTGGCGACACCCGAGGGCCTGGACGTGTTCGATCTTTCCACCCAGAAGGTCCGGCCGGTCGTCGCGGGGGTGGGAGGGTCGTGGATGACCCAATCCAACGGGAACCTCCTGTTGGAAACCGAGGACGGTCTGGTCCGCATCGACGCCGCGGCGCGGAAGGTGGTTCCCGTCGTCCTGGCCGAGGGGGCCCGCGCGTCCGGATCCCTGATCGCGCGCGGCGAGCGCCTCACCGTGGCCGCGGGCTCGGAAATATTCGATCGACCGGAACCCACCCTCCTGGGCGACGAACCTCTCGTGCCCACCGCCAAGGGGTTCGGTCTGACCTTGCCCAGGATGCTGCCGGATCGGACCCGCCTGTCCGCTTTCCTGCGCATCCCCGAGTGGCCGGACGCGAAGGTTCCGCTGGAGGTGTCGCTGTCCGAAGACCGCAGACAGGCGCAGGTGTTCCTTCCCGAAGATGCCCGTGGTCGGGTCCAGGTGGACCTCGTGGCGATCGGTCAGGATTCGACGGTGGTCGAATACCGTTCCCTCGCGGGCAACGCCGATCGTTCCGCTCCGGTCCTGGCCCTGGAAGCCACGCGATCGGCGACGCGTGATTCCGTGTTGGAGATGCGGGGACGGGTTTCCGGGATGGGACCGCTCGTCCTGGTGCGACAACCGGGAGGTGTCGCCGTGGCCTTGGCGGCCGACGGATCCTTCCGGGAACGACTGCCGCTGCAGGCCGGAACCAACACCTTCCGCTGGGTCCTTTCCGACGCGTTGGGCAACGCCGTCGAACGCGGCGCATCGATCCGTCGGGATCTGATCGCTCCCCGCCTGGTTGCGCCTCCTCCCGACACCGTGACCGGGGATTTCGCCCGCGTGCGCCTGAAGCTGCAGGACGAAGGAATGGTGGCGGCCACGGTGCGGGGGCCCGGCCAGGCGAGGGTGGTGGTGTTCGATTCCTTCCTGGTGCTGGAGGCCCGCATGCTGGGGGCGGGGCCCAACCAGTTCGTGGTGACGGCGGTGGACGAGGCGGGGAACGGTTCGCGGGCGGTGGTCGGGGTGGTGAGGACGGCCGTCTCGCAGGACGCCCAGGCCAACTCCTGGGCCATCGACGGATTCCGTCCGTTCAGCAGGCCCGTATCCACCGATTCCACCGAGATGCGGCGGGGGGTGAGCGTGATCCGCTACTCCATGACCGAAGGCGAGACCCTCTGCGGTGTCGCCGAGCAGTTCTACGGCAGCCAGCTTTTGGCTCCGGTGCTCATCCAGTGGAACGGGTTCGCCGATTCCAGCCAATGGCGGCGCATGCCGGTGGGCACCTTGGTGGACATTCCCGTGTGGCGGGACGTCGACCACGAGAATCCCGACGTGAAGGGCATCCTGGAGAGTTTCCCGTGGGACCGCCTGCCCTTGGCGAGGAGGTACCGCAAGTGAGCACGCCCCGCCGGATCGGGATCCGGGTGCAGTTTTTGCTTCTTCTGGTCGCCGTATCCCTGGGGGTGGCTTCGGTGACGGCCATGATCGCGGCCTCCTCGCAGCGCGAATCCATGCTCCAGGAGCGCAAGCTGCGAGGTCTGACGGTGCTGCGCGCCTGGACCAGCCTCTGCCGGGAACGCGTCCTCAGCGACGAGACGGTGAACCTCTCCATGTGGGATTTCATCGACGAGCTGATGCACGGCGAACCCTCGGTGGTGGAGGTGTACCTGCAGGACACATCCGGGACCATCCTCATGCACAACCGCCAGGTCCTGGTGGGGACCCGGGGAGCCGTGGCGAATCCCGTCTCCGGAGGGGAGAGAGCCGGGCCGGGAGCGACGATCTGGTCCGATTCCTCCGGACGCGTGCTGCGGATCCAACAGTCCATCGACGTCAATGGCAGGCATCTGGGGATCGCCGGAGTGGTGTTCTCGTCCGGTGGCATCGAGGAGGGCATCCAGGAGTCCGTCCACCGCATCTTCCTGTTCGCCGGCCTGATCGCCTTGGCGGGCGTGGTGTCGGCTTCCCTTCTGGTGTACCACGTCACGCGACCCGTGCACCTTCTGGTGGAGGGGGTCAAGCGATTTGGCGAGCGCTTCGATCCCGAGCGGCCCGAGACCGCCGACTTCCAGATCCGATTCCGTTCCTTCAACGAGATCGGCGACGTGCGCGATTCGTTCAACGAGATGACCGCCGCGTTGCGTCGCACCATGGCCGAACGGAAGCTCCTGAAGGAGGAGTCAGGGTTCCTTCGGATGCAGGCCAAGACCGACGCGTTGACGGGGCTCTACAACAAGCGGCAGTTCGAGGAGGACTTCCCGGAACTGGTGGGGCTGTCCAAGCGCCGGAGGAGGCCGTTGTGCCTCCTGATGATGGACATGGATCGCTTCAAGCTCCTCAACGACACGCTGGGCCATGCCGCGGGGGATCGCGCCCTGAAGGACCTGGCCCAGTCCATCCGCGAGCGCACGCGCAACACGGAACGCGCCTACCGTCTGGGGGGCGACGAGTTCATGGTGCTGTCGGTGGGCACCGGGATGGAGGAGGCGCGGGCCATCGCCGAGCGCATCTCCGAGGCCTACCACGAACGCAAGGAGCAAGGCAATCCCTCGGACATTTCCGTGGGGATCGTGGAGTTCGACGGCCTGGCTTCCCCCGAGGAGCTCCTGAAGGCCGCCGATCGCGAGATGTATCGGGTCAAGCGGGACAGGAAGGCGCAGCGGTGAATCTCCCCGTCCTCCTCGCCGGCCTGGCCGGGTTCTTGTCGGATTCCGTCGAGTCCGAGTCCCGGCTGCGCGACCTGCGCTGGTCGGCCAGGCAGGACACCCTGCGGATCGAGTTCGATTTCGAAGGAGCGCGCCCCGCCAGGTTCCGCGTCGCCAATCCCGCGGGGGGCGGCGGGAAGCCTGGACTGGGGGTGGATTTCGAGGGCGTGCGCTGGCGGAAACGGTCCGGGGGGCTGCCCACCTGGATCCATGGCGGACCCACGGCCGATTCCAGCGGACTGTCCGTGAGGATCGACCTGCGTCGACCGTCCGTCTGGCGGGCGGTCTGGAGCGGCGATATCCTGGCGCTGGAGATGGTCGGTCGTCCGCGACCGGCCCTTTGGGCCGATCCGCGTGCATTGGGGGTCGCCGGCGTGGGGTTGGCGGCGGGAGCCACTGCGATCTGGTTGGCCAGCCAGGAAGAATCCAAGCCGGTGAAGCCGCCCGCCACCGACGACGGCATCATTCCGCCACCGGATTTCGGGTTTCCCAGGTGAGGTGCCGCCTCAGTCCAGGAAGTCCTTCTCCTTGAGCTTCCTGGGCAGGTATTCGTCGGAGGCGAAGGTGATTCCCTTGGCGCTGAGGGCTTCCAGTTCCAGCTTCACCTTGCTGGAGAGCATCCGCTGGATCTCCTTCTGCCAGGCCTTGTTGCCCGTGAACCACGGGTAGGCCATGATCTCCTTGGCCCGGGCGATGTCGGTGTCCTCCAGACGGATGGTGACCTCGTCGGGAATCTGGAACTTTTCGACGTCGGCGCTGGAAAGCCCGATGAACTTCGCGCTGGGGATGGCCATCCGCCGGGATTCGTAGGCCAGCGAGATCGAACCCTGCTTGACCACGGAATAGATGTAGTAGCCCCAGGGGTCGTTATCGACGAACACGTAGAGGGGGAGCTTCAGTTCGTGGACCATGCGGTGCATGAGCCGACGCACGCCGCGGGGTGGCTGGCCTCCGCCGTGGATGAGGATGCAGTGGTGCTTCTTCCAGAACTTGTCTTCGTTGAGACGCCGCCACATGGCGTCCTTCTCCACCAGGAGGACGAACTTGGCCTCGCACTCGCGGAACTGGATCACGTCGGGTTCCACGATGGATGGCACCGACCAGCCGCCCGTGCCCATGCGCCGGGCGTCGATGACGTCGCCCCCGTCCACCACGGTGATCTCGCCGACCATGGCTCCCTTGTTGGAAGCGAACAGGTGCAGTTCCTCGCGCAGGCTGTCCAGGGTCACCTCGAGGTCCTCGATGATCGGGTCGGATTCGGCCTGGTCGTCGAAGGTGTTCTCGCGCGTGCCCGCGATGGTGTGCTTGGTCATGTAGTACAGGTCACGAATCGAGTTGGTCTTGCCGGCGTCCACCAGGCGCTTGCAGGCTTCCGCGACCAGCATCGTCTGCATGAACTTCTTGGACTGGCCCAGGTTGAAGAATTCGCGGGCGGTCTTCCCGTCGCCCATCTCGATGATCCTCTTGACCTCGTTGAAGTTGACGTTGGCCAGGGTGCGCGAGGGCACGTTGAACCGGGGATCCTCGCCGGCGAGCCCCTGCACCCGCACATGACGGGCCATCTGGATGATCTTCTCGTCGGTGGGCAGGCGGACGATCTTCTTCGAGCTCATGCTTCGTCGTCTCCGAACAGGCTGGCTTGGACTGCCTTGGCGCTGGATTCTTCGTGATGGCCTTCGGGGCGGTGGGTCTTGGCCTTGGGGGCGGCGGTGGTGGATTCCACCAGGCTCTCCAGATCTCCCTCGGATGGTTCGGGGAGGGTGTCCGTATCGATTTCCGGCGGCAGTTCCGAGGCGACCACCGCACCCGGAACCAGGGGCTGGCCGTCCTCGCCGATCACCAGGGTCCCTTCCATCTCCTCGGGGGCCTCCTTGTGCTTCATGGCCTCCAGCTTCTCGGCCAGCTCGGTCTTCTTGCGGGAGGTTTCCAGAAGCGCCTCGCGCAGGTCGGATCCGTCCTCCTTGGTGATCTGCTGGAAGGCGCGCACCACCTCCTCGATGTAGGCGTTGAAGATGTTGCGGCGCTTGGCCTGGCTCGCGGCAGCCTGCTTCTTCTTCAAGTAAGTGCCCAGCTTGCGGCCGGCATCCTGCAGGGCCAGCTTGAATTCCTTGCGGATCTCGTCGTAGTCGGCGATGGCTTCCTTGGCCTGGTTGGTGAAGGGGACCCACACCGAGGCCATGTGGACCATGATCACCAGGGGACCCACGGGGAGCGATCCCTTGGACTGCTGGAGTCCGTACGACTTCCACGCCACGTCCATGACCGCCTTGGTGCTGGAACAGGCCGAGAGCTGGTATTGCAGGGGGACGCGGTTGGCGAAGCGGATCACCCGGGCCACGCTGTCGCTTTCCAGCTTTCCGCCCCAGGCAAGACCCACTTCGATCTGGAAGGGATTGCCGCGATAGATGGAGGGCTTGCGCGTGGTGGCGGAGTAGAATTCCGCTCCCAGTTCCTTGTGCATGCCTTTCAGGAGGTGCTCCACCCCGATGGGAGCCAGACAGTCGGTCCGGGGTGGGGGAAGCTCCGCCTTCTGCAGGGCATGGAAGAGCTTTTCCGCTTCGTGGGGGTGGAGGTCGGCGGGCACCGCGGACAGGGCGATGCCACTTGCCTTGCAGACCTGGCTGGCCGCCTGGGAAGTCACCCGCGAGAACGAGCCGGTGAGGAACACGCCCATGGAGCGGTGCGGACTGTCGTGCAGGAGCCGCGTGAAGATTCCCAGCTCGATCCCGTGGGGATGGGGTTGGATCTCCACCGGTTCGGGAGGGAGTTCCTTGGCCGCACGTGGAAAGATCCGTTCGGTGTTGTCGGGGGCCAGGAAGGAAAATTCCGCGTGGGGGTTGGCGATCGCCGTCTGTTCCAGGTATTCGTCCACCGACTGGCGTCCGCGGAAGAACGTGGCCTTCATGGTGATCTCGACCTTCGTGCCCGTTCCGGGGTCGCCCCAATCGACCTCGTCGTCCACGAGGATAACGGGCTCGTTGCGCTTGAGGTCCATGCGCAGTTCGTAGTAGTGGGCGGGCTTGGACTTGAAGGGGCGGCTGGTGATCTGGACGGGCTTGGCCGTGGTGATCTGTCCGTACATGCCCGCCGCGCTGATCCCGATGCCTTGCTGGCCGCGGCTCATGCGCAACCGGTGGAACTTGGAGCCGTACAGGAGTTTCCCGAACACCCGGGGGATCTGGGCCTTCATGATGCCGGGGCCGTTGTCGCGCACGGAAAGGACGTAGTGATCCTCGGTCCCCTCCACCTTGCGGATCTCGACCCGGATCCGGGGGAGGATCCGCGCTTCTTCGCAGGCATCCAGCGAGTTGTCGACGGCTTCCTTCACCGCCGTCAGGAGGGCCTTTCTGGTGTTGTCGAATCCAAGCATATGCCGGTTCTTCGCGAAGAAGTCGGCGACCGAGATCTCCTGCTGGCGCTTGGCCATGCTCTGGGCGTCTGGTGCGTTGGAAGCCAAGATTTCCCTCTCCCGGGCTACGTGGTCAAAGAGGGCAAACCTACGATAACCTGCACATGTGTACAAGGGCAGTGCTGCACCCGGGGATCCGCATTCAGCTGGACGGGGCTTCTTCGAAATGGCAGACTGAAGGAAACGACTTGACTTAATCCCCTCCGGTGATATACTTCCCCCCTCTGTATATGCGCCGGGTTGACTGTCCGGCTTTGGAGGATTCGCTCATGCGTTCGGAACTAGTGCGCTGGGAGTTCGCTCGTCGACCCAAGCAGGATGAATTCGAGGATCTAGACGGTTCCCTGGGACCTGGATTCGAGGATGACGCCGACGGAGAATTCTCCGAAGGTGACAACGAAGACGAGGAAAGCCAGGAGATCGACTTCGACGACCCCAATTTCGCCCGCGGCGAGGGGATCTGGAAGAGCTACGCAGAAGACCTGGACATCGAGGAGTGAGATGAGTCGCAGGGCCCAAAACGTCCTGGCCCTGCTTGCAATGGCCACTCTCTGGAGCGGTTGTGCTTCGTCGCGACCTGCATCCACCGATTCCTTCACCCCCGCGGGGCGGATGGACATCGCCCGGACGCAAAATGTCCGCAAGACCCTGGACAGCGCCCTTTGGCTGCAGGCGCGCGGGCGCTATGTGCAGGCGCATGGCCTGCTTTCCAGCGCCCTTTCCGAGTTGTCCATGGTGGATACCACCGGGGCTGGCGAGGCTGTATCCAGCCTGACCGTCCAGGTCCTGGCCAGCATGCGCAATTCCCTTCCGTACTCCCTGGAGCCGGATGCCCTGGAAGACGCCGTGGCGGGCGAAGAGGATGGTGTGACCCTTCTTGATTCCATCCCGGAGTCGGTCGCGGGAACCCAGCTCGATTCCACCACCCTGGCGGCCCTGCGATCGGAAGTCCTGGTGGATTCCGCCGAGACGTTCGATCTTCCCATCGAGGCCAACGACCAGGTCCTGATGAACCTGCGCCTTCTGAAGAATCAGATTCCCCAGCACTTCGCCCGGTGGTTGGAGCGCAAGGGGCGGTGGGAGGAGATGATCACCCAGGAGCTGGTCGCCAGCGGCATGCCGCGGGACCTCATCTACCAGGCGATGATCGAGAGCGGATTCAATCCGCGTGCCACTTCGCCCGCGGCGGCGGCCGGAATCTGGCAGTTCATCCCCGGCACCGGACGGCGATTCGGGATGCGGATCGACCGGTTCGTGGACGAGCGTCGCGATCCGGTCAAGTCCACCCGCGCGGCCATCGCCTACCTGAACATCCTCTACCAGCAGTTCGGCGACTGGAAGCTCGCCATGGCCGCCTACAACTGCGGCGAGTTCTGCGTGGAGCGGACCATCCGCAAAGCCGGACACAACGACTACTGGACCCTTCCGTTGCCTCGGGAGACCAAGAACTACGTACCGCGGATCTTCGCGGCGGCCATCCTCGGCAAGAATCCCAAGGCGCATGGATTCGAGCTCAAGCCTTGGTCGCCGATGGCCATGGACACCTTCACCGTCGAGGGGGGCCTGACCTTCTCCCAGATCGGCAAGGCGCTTGCCATCCCGGAAGACACGTTGGCCCTGCTCAATCCCGCCTTGGTC